>LNFM01001750.1_pt1 | contig 56808 bp, 56 predicted proteins | sample 596031 | NCBI WGS metagenome assembly LNFM01 (sample SAMN04254537, study PRJNA301005) | activated carbon metagenome | isolation source: dual media filters at the Ann Arbor, Michigan drinking water treatment plant | place: USA: Ann Arbor
ACCACGATCTTCAGATCAGCGCGTAAGCCGCTCTGCACATCACGCGCGAGCGCAAGGCCCAGATCGCCTTCCAGGCTCCGCTCGTGAAATTCATCGAACAGCACAGCCGCGACGCCGTGCAATTCTGGATCGTCCAAGATCATGCGCGTGAACACGCCCTCGGTGACCACTTCGATGCGCGTCTTCGGCCCGATGCGTGAATCCAGCCGCACGCGATAGCCGATCGTGTCGCCCACGCTCTCGCCGCGCTCGCTCGCCATTCGCGCCGCAGCAGCGCGCGCGGCGATCCTTCGCGGCGAAAGCAGGATGATCTTGCCGACTTGCGCCCAGGGTTCGCCGAGCAGAGCCGGCGGCACGCGCGTCGTCTTGCCGGCGCCGGGGGGCGCGACCAGCACCGCCTCGTTCCGCCGTGCCAAAGCGGCGCGCAGATCGGGCAGAACATCCTCTACCGGGAGCATCAGCGGGACTTAACCTTTCGCGGCGTCCATGTCTTGCCGCATTGGCGTGGTTTGACGCGACCCGCTATAGCGAGGCGGAAGGTTTTCGGAGCAATACATGCAGCAGTCTCTCACCCGCATCCTGACGGCGGCTCTCTTGGCGGTCGCGGTCGCGAGTTGCTCGACTGGCCGCACCTCCGACACGCGCCGCGGCGTGAGCGATGCGGCCTATATCCCGTTCCGCGATGTCGGCCTCATCCGCCCCGAAATCCCGCTGCTGCTGCGCAATCTGCAATATCCGTATGCGACCGCGACGCTTTCCGATTGCGCCGCCGTATCGCGCGAGATCGCCCAGCTCGATGGCGTGCTCGGGCCGGAAAGCTATCAACCCGGACCCAACCGTAACGTCTGGGACCGCAGCGGTGACTTCGTTGAAGAACAAGCCATCCAGGCAGCAGAAGACACAGCGGCCGACCTGATCCCGTTCCGTTCGTGGGTACGGCGTATCTCCGGCGCCAATCGCGCCGAGCGCGACGCGCTGCGTGCTGTCGCCAACGGGCAGCAACGCCGCACCTTCCTGCGCGGCTACGGCGCTTCGCTGGGCTGCCCCAGCATGATCCCGCCGCCGCCGCCAAGCGTGGCGCCCGCGCGACGCTAATCGCCGCCGCGGTGCTGCGCGGCGAAGCGTGCGCGAAAATCCTCAAAGCGACCTTCGGCGATGGCTGTGCGCATACGCGCCATCAGCGATTGGTAGTAAGCAATGTTGTGCCAGGACAGCAGCACCTGGCTGAGCAGTTCGCCGGCTTTGAACAAGTGGTGCAGATAGGCCTTCGAATAATCGCGGCTCGCGGGGCAATCGATGCTGGCGTCGAGCGGCGTTTCGTCTTCGGCGAAGCGCGCATTCTTGATGTTGAGTGAACCTTGGTCGGTCCAGGCTTGGCCGTGGCGGCCTGAGCGCGTCGGCAGCACGCAATCGAACATATCGACGCCGCGCGCGACACTTTCGACAATGTCGATCGGCTTGCCAACGCCCATCAGATAGCGCGGCCGGTCTTGCGGCAAGAGCGGCGCGGTAACGTCGAGTGTAGCGAGCATCGCTTCGTGGCCCTCACCGACAGCGAGGCCGCCAATTGCGTAACCACCAAAGCCTTCCGCGATCAGCGCTTCCGCGGAGCGCTTGCGCAGTTCCGCGTCCGTGCCGCCTTGAACGATGGCGAAGAGATTCTGCGCCTCGCGCGCGCCGAATGCTACCTTGCAGCGTTTGGCCCAGCGCAGCGACAGCTCCATCGCTTCGGCCACGCGCTCGCGCGGCGCCGGCAGCGCGGGGCATTCATCGAGTTGCATCACGATGTCCGAGCCAATCTGGTCGGCTTGGATGTCCATGCAGCTTTCGGGTGTCAGGCGATGTTGGCTGCCGTCGACGTGACTGCGGAAGGTGACGCCATTTTCGTCAAGCTTGCGCAACTGCGCCAGCGACATGACTTGATAGCCGCCGCTATCGGTGAGGATTGGGCCGTCCCAGCGCATGAATTTGTGCAAGCCGCCGAGGCGTTTGAGGCGCTCGCCGCCCGGGCGGAGCATCAGATGATAGGTGTTGCCGAGAATGATGTCGGCGCGCGTCGATTTCACCTGATCAACGGTGAGGCCCTTTACCGTGCCCGCGGTGCCGACGGGCATGAAGGCCGGCGTTTGAATGTCGCCGCGCGGTGTCTTCAGCACGCCAGTGCGCGCAGCGCCGTCGCGCGCGTGAATTTGAAAGGGAAACGCCGTCATTGCGCTCGCCATAACAGGCTGGCGTCTCCGTAGGAATAGAAGCGGTACTTGTTGGCGATGGCATGCGCGTAAACCGCTTGCATGCGATCAAGGCCAGCAAAGGCTGAAACGAGCATAAAGAGCGTCGATTTCGGTAGGTGGAAATTGGTCCAGAGACCGTCGACGACGCGGAAGCGATAGCCCGGTGTGATGAAGATGTCTGTCGGCCCCGAGACCGGATGGACTTGGCCCGTTTCATCCGCAGCGGACTCCAGCGTGCGCAGCGCCGTTGTGCCGATTGCGATAACGCGACGCCCTTCCGCCTTGGCTTGATTGATCTCAGCGGCCACGCCTTCTGGGATGGAGCGCCACTCGCTGTGCATCACGTGGTCGTTGGTGTCCTCGGCCTTCATCGGCAGGAACGTGCCGGCGCCGACATGCAGCGTCACACGCATACACGTGAGACCGCGCTCGATGAGTTGTTCAAACAATTCTGGCGTAAAGTGCAGGCCAGCTGTTGGCGCGGCCACTGCGCCAGCTTCGCGCGCATAGAACGTCTGGTAGTCGCTCATATCCTCTTCGTCGGGCGCGCGGCGGCTGGCGATATAGGGCGGCAACGGCATTGCGCCGGCAGCGGCGATGGCCGCATCGAGATCGGGGCCGGAGAGATCGAAGGCGAGTGTAATCGCGCCGTCTTCGCCTTTGGCTTTCACCGTCGCGTCGAGAGCGCCCAACAAACAAGAGCGATCTTCGAGCGCACCGAAGCTTATGCGGTCGCCTTCGCGCAAGCGCTTGCCGGGTTTGGCGAGCGCGATCCAAGTTGAGGGCGACGTGCGTTCGATCAGCGTGGCTTCCACCGAGACGCTGGAGTCTCCGCGAACGCGCACGCCGTTGAGACGCGCCGGAATCACGCGCGTGTCGTTGAAGACCAGCAGATCACCTGGACAGAAAAGCTCCGGTGCATCGCGGACGATGCGATCCTCGAACGCGCCCTCCGCCGGCACATGCAGCAGCCGCGCGCTCTCGCGCGGCCGCGCAGGGCGCAGCGCGATTAGGTCTTCCGGCAGTTCGAAGTCGAACAGATCGACGCGCATCTAAGCCTTCACCATGCGCCCTTTGCGCATCTCTTCGAGTTCCCAGCGCATGTTGGCGCGCGCCGTCTCGCCGAGTTCACTTTCGTAGAGGTCTGTTCGGAAAGTACGCGAATGTTCAAGCTGGTTCGCCAGAAACGCCCCGCGGCCCGCGGCGAACGAAGGGTCGACGACGTGCGGGTATTCGGCGCGGATGCCGGCGGCATAGGCGCAGTATGCTTCCCAAGGCGCGCCGAGGATGGCGATATCCATATCGAGGAAAAGCGCAGCGTCGCCGTTTGCGCTACCTGCAGCGTGGTTCTTGGTCATCTCGATAACCTGGCCAACGTGCGCCGCCAGATCAGGTTGAGCAACGAGAGACGAGCGCGCCCAATCAGCGCTCAGCGTTTCGTTGTCCGGCCTGCCCGGCTCATAGACCGCGTCATGAAACCAAATCGCATAGCCTACAAACGCGCGATCACCGATCAGCGCCGCGCGCCGATCCGCTTCATCGAGCAACCAGACGAGGTGGCTTTGATCGTGATATCGACGCTGGGGTTCATCCCACGCACGGATGAGCGCCTCGCCCAAAGCGTCGGCGCCTTCTCCAGCCAGCGTGCGCCAGCGTTGGAGAAGGCTCCCGCTCACTCAGCTTTCGCGCTGACGATCTTGCCGGGCGCGCGCGGCGGCTCGCCTTTCGGGAGTGCGTCAACGGCTTCCATGCCTTCCTCAACCACGCCCCAGACGGTGTATTGCTTGTCGAGAAAGCGCGCGTCGTCAAAGCAGATGAAGAACTGGCTGTTGGCAGAGTTCGGATCATTGGTGCGCGCCATAGAGCAGACGCCGCGCACGTGCGGCTCAGCGCTGAATTCCTGCTTCAGGTTCGGCTTTGACGAGCCGCCCGTGCCGTTGAAGTTCTTGCCGTCGCCGCCCTGGGCCATGAAGCCTGGGATGACGCGGTGGAACGGAACGTTGTTGTAATAGCCCTCGTTCGCCAGCTCGCCGATGCGCTGAACGTGGTTCGGCGCCAGATCCGGGCGCAGCTTGATCTTCACCGTGCCGGTGTCGAGTTCCAGCGTCAGGGTATGAAAGGAATTATCGACCACCAGCGTCTCTCTCTGTTGTTGTCGCGCGGCACGCGCGCAGGGATTTGCACGTCACAGATCGAGAAATCGGCGCGGCGCTCGTTGCGCGTTTCATCGATGAGTTCACGGAATTGCGGGCCATCGGTCCGCAGCACATAAATTGGCGCGCGCTCCGTCTCCGGCAAGTCCGCAGCAATACGCACCGCGAGCATGCGATCCGGCACGGGCGGCGGGCTGCCGACGGCGATGCGCATCACCGCTTCCTGCCCCCAGACGACGCGGCCAAAGATCGTGTAGCGCGTATCGAGATCGGAGCGCGGTGCGCGCATGATGAAGAATTGGCTATTGGCGGAGTTCGGACTCTCAGAGCGCGCCATCGAGACGACGCCCGGGCAATGCAACGCGCTTGCGGCCACGCGGCCATCCGCCGTCACCTGCATTTGCGCATCAGGCTGCGTCTCGATCGGCAGCGTTTTGTAGAAGCCGAGGCGAGCGCCGCCCTGCACCGCCGCCTGAACGAACGGCATGTCGGCGCCGCGCCGGAAGCGGAACTCCTCGCGCAGGTCCGGCAGGCTGGATGCGCCTTCGCCAGTGCCGAGCGGATCGCCGGTCTGGGCCATGAAGTTATTGATTACGCGGTGGAAGGTCAGGTTGTCGTAATAGCCGGCCCGCGTCAGCGTCTTGATGCGCTCGACATGGCGAGGCGCGATCTCCGGATAGAGTTCGATGACGATGCGGCCGTGGACCGTATCGATGTAGAGCGTGTCTTCGGGATCGAGTTGACGCCAGTTTCGCGGGTCCGGCGCTTGCTGCGCTGACGCCACGTCAAATCCGCCAATCAGTCCCAGGGCCAAAAGGGCCGTCGCAATAAGTCCACGCCGCAGCATCAAGACACCCCGAACTTTGCCTTCAGTCGTCCTTCTACTTCTTGAGGCACGAAGTGCGCGACGCTTCCTTGCAGTCGCGCGATCTCTTTCACCAGCCGGGACGCGATCGCTTGGTGCGTCGGATCGGCCATGAGAAAAACCGTTTCGATGGCCGGGTTGAGCTTTTGGTTCATCCCGACCATGGCGAATTCGTACTCGAAGTCGGCGACCGCTCTCAGTCCCCGGACGATGATTTGCGCCCCTACGCTTTCGGCGAAGTTCATCAGCAATGTGTCAAAAGGTTGGACAACGATCTCGGCCTCAGCATTGAGCTTGGCGATTTGCTCTTTGACCATGTCCAATCGCTCATCGAGGGTGAACAACGGACCTTTATCCTCATTGATGGCCACGCCTATGATCAGGCGGTCCACCAGGGTGGCGGCGCGGGCGATGATATCCACATGCCCGTTGGTGACGGGGTCGAAAGTGCCGGGATAAAGACCGACGCGAACCCGTTTCGTCACTCGCCGCCCTCCTCAGAACCGCCTTCGCCCTCGCCGAATGCTTCGAGGCGCTCGGCGGCGACAACATGCTCGTCATCACCGACATTGATCAGGATGACGCCTTGCGTGGCGCGGCCGGCGATGCGGATCTGGCCGACGCCGGTGCGGATGAGTTGGCCCTTATCGGTGACCAGCAATAGTTCTTCTTCGTCTTTCACCGGGAAGGAGGCGACGAGCCGCGCGTCACCAGTCAGCTTGTGCGCGCGCAGGCCTTTGCCGCCGCGTCCCGTGATCCGGTATTCATACGTCGAGGCGCGCTTGCCGAGACCGCCGGAGGTGACGGTCAGGATGAATTGCTCCTGCGCCTTCATCAGCATCAGCTTCTCGAACGGCACGTCGGCGACTTCGCCGGTATCGCCAGCATCGGCTTCATCGGCCTCCGCTTCGACCTCGGTCGCGCCATCGCGCGATTGCGCATCCCACTTGAAGAAAGCGCGCGCTTCGGCGGGCGTGACTTCAACGTGCTTCAACACGCCCATACCGATGACGCTGTCGCCATCGTCGAGCTTGATGCCGCGATTGCCGGTTGAGGTGCGCCCTGAGAAGACGCGCACGTCGGTGACCGGGAAACGGATGCACTGCGCGTTCGCTGTGGTCAGCAGGATGTCATCGTCATCCGAGCAGATTTGCACTTCGACAATACCATCGCCCTCATCGGGCTTCATGGCGATCTTGCCGTTGCGGTTCACCTGTACGAAGTCGCTGAGCTTGTTGCGGCGGACGTTGCCCGACTTGGTCGCGAACATGACGTCGAGCTTGTCCCAATCGCGTTCGTCCTCCGGCAGCGCCATGACCGACGTGATCGTCTCGCCCGCTTGCAGCGGGAAAAGATTGACGAGAGCGCGGCCCTTGGTGCGGGGATCGCCCGCCGGCAGGCGCCATGTCTTCATCTTGTAGGCCATGCCCGAGGACGAGAAGAAGAGGATCGGCGCGTGCGTGGAGGCCACGAACACGCGTGTGACGAAATCCTCGTCCTTCATCGTCATGCCCGAGCGCCCGCGCCCACCTCGGCGCTGCGTGCGGTATGCGGCAAGCGGCGTGCGCTTGACGTAGCCGCCATGCGTGACGGTGACGACCATCTCTTCGCGCGGGATCAGCGATTCATCGTCGATATCGCCATCGGACTCGGAGAACGTCGTACGGCGCGGCACGCCGAACGCATCTTTCACGGCCGTGAGCTCATCACGGATAATGGTGAGGATGCGCTCGCGCGAGGCCAGGATCGAGAGCAATTCCTTGATCTCTTCGGCGATCTCGTTTGCCGCCTTGGCGATATCGTCGCGTCCGAGGCCGGTGAGACGCGAGAGCGTGAGCGCCAGGATCGCCTTCGCTTGCTCTTCCGAGAGGCGGACTTTGTCGCCATCGCTGACAACAGTGCGTGGATCGGCGATCAGAGAGATCAGCGGCATCATATCGCCAGCCGGCCAATCGCGGGCCACCAAGCGCTCGCGCGCGACGCCCGGATCGGGGCTCTCGCGGATGAGCCTGATCACCTCATCGATATTGGCGACCGCGATCGCCAAGCCCACCGTCTCGTGGCCACGCTTGCGCGCTTTAGCCAAACGAAACTTGGTGCGGCGGGTAACGACCTGTTCGCGGAACGAGAGGAAGATTTCGAGAATCTTCCGCAAGCCCATTTGCTCGGGCTTGCCCTGGTTCAGCGCCAGCATGTTGACGCCGAACGAAGTCTGCAGCTGCGAGAAGCGATAGAGCTGGTTTAGCACCACGTCCGCGACCGCATCGCGCTTCAGCTCGACAACGAGACGCACGCCCAGACGGTTCGATTCATCGCGCACTTCGGCGATGCCCTCGATGCGCTTCTCGCGCACCTGCTCGCCGATCTTCTCGACCATCTCAGACTTGTTCACCTGATATGGAATCTCGTCGAACACCAGCGCTTCACGGCCGCGAATGGTCTCGATGTGATGCTTGGCGCGGATCGAAACAGAGCCGCGGCCCGTCATCAGCGCCATGCGCGCGCCGGCGCGGCCGAGAATTTCGCCGCCTGTCGGGAAGTCAGGGCCCGGCACAATATCGAGCAAGTCGAGATCGGCAATATTCGGATTGTCGATCAGCGCCACCGCGGCATCGATGACTTCGTTCAGATTGTGCGGCGGAATGTTCGTCGCCATGCCGACAGCGATGCCGCCGCCGCCATTGACGAGCAGATTCGGGAAGCGCGCCGGCAGCACCGTCGGCTCTTGCACGGTGCCGTCATAGTTATCTTGAAAATCGACTGTGCCTTCGTCGATATCATCGAGCAGAGCGCGCGCCGACTTGGCGAGACGCGCCTCGGTGTAACGCATCGAAGCCGGCATATCGCCGTCGATCGAACCAAAGTTCCCTTGCCCGTCGATGAGCGTCAGGCCCATCGAGAAATCCTGCGCGAGGCGGACGAGCGTCAGATAGATCGCCTGGTCGCCGTGCGGGTGGTAATTGCCCATCACGTCGCCGACGCTCTTGGCGCACTTGCGGTGCGCCTTATCGTGCGTGTTCCCGGCCTCATCCATCGCGTAGAGGATGCGCCGGTGCACGGGCTTCAGGCCGTCGCGCGCATCAGGCAACGCACGCGACACGATCACGCTCATGGCGTAATCGAGGTACGAGCGCTTCATCTCATCTTCGATGGTGATGAGGGAAACGCCCTTCGGAAGCTGGGGCCCGCCGTTCTCGGCGGGATCTGACGTGTCTGACACGGGACCCGGTCTATATCTGCTGTTCAGGAGTTGGTGGATAAGGCGGCCTAAATCCGCCCACGAATCCATCGGAAGTTAACATCGTGACGGCGCCGTCGCAAACCTAGGAGCATCCCATGCGCCCCATCGCCGCCCTTATTTTCGCAGCGTTTTTGAGCGCTTGCGCCAGCAGCGGCGGAAGCCGCGACTACACGCCAGCGTCCGCGCCGCGCACGGTCTGGATCGTCGGCGGCTCGGGCCAGGCAATCGGCCAAGCCACGTTCACCGATGGCCCGCATGGCGTGTTGACTCGAGTGGAGTTTTCGGCGGGACCAGCGCGGCGATTGCAGCGACTTCGCCGCCGGTTTCCAAGCCTCGGGCAGTCACGCTCAAATGGAGCATCACGGCGAGCACGGCCTTTTAAATCCGAACGGCCCGGAAGCGGGCGATCTCCCCAACATTTTCGCTTCGCCCGCGGGGCCTTTCGCAGCGGAAGTGTTCACGCCCTACGTCACGCTTGGCGGCGAACGCATCCCCGGCAACGCCAACCGCCAAGCCCGCGAAGCGCTGCTCGACGGCGACGGCTCAGCGCTGCTGATCCACGCCGCGCCGGACGATCACACCAGCCAGCCCATTGGCGGCGCCGGTGCGCGCATTGGTTGCGCCGCGCTCACGCGTCTCCCCTAAGGCTCGGCCACCGCTGGCGCGATCGGCTTAAAGCGCCGCTCCGCCAACGCGACGAGGGCCACGCCGGCGAGTGCAACCGCGGCGCCGAGCAAGATTTGTAAGCTCACATGATTGCCGAGGATCACAACAGCGAGCGCGAATGAAATTACTGGCGTAAGCAGCAGATACGGCGTCGTGCGAGAAACTTCGTACTTCTGCAGCAGCTTGAACATGAAGGCGTTGGCGACAATCGAGGAGACGATCGCGCCGAAGCCGATGAAGGCCCAGACGCTCCAATGGGCGGCTTGGGCATCGGCGACATGGCCGCTCTCGAAGGTGAATGAAGCGATGCTGAGCGTCGGCGCGGCGGCGACCGCGATCCAAGCTTGTGTCGCCCAAGGATCAAGGCCGCCACCAAGTTTGCGCACCAGCACAGTGCCGACGCCATAAACAACAGAGGCAAGGCCGACGAGGAAGAGCGGCCAGGCCTGTGCGAACACTGCCGGGTCGAAGTTCATCGACGCCGCACCGATGAATGCAAGGCCGACACCTGCCCAGCGCAGCGGACTCACGCGCTCGCGCAGGACGATCGCTGCGACCACCACCGACGCCGGCGCCCAAAGCTGCATCGCCACGATCATCGGCGGCATGTCGGTTGCGAGCTTCAGGCCGATCGACTGGATGGCGAAGTGCAGCGGGCCGATGAAGGCGAGCATCGCGAAGAAAAGCGGCCATTGCCCCTTCGGCGGCGGCTTGATCCACCAGATCAGCACGACAAGAACAATCGCGAAGCGCGTCGCCGCCATCATCATCGGGGGCAGCGCATCGATGGCGATTTTAGCCAAGATGTTGTTCACGCCCCAGATCAGGGCGATCGACAACAGCATGGCGAGATCGAGCGGCGCAAAGGGCCGCGAAGGCGTGGTCACGCCGTCCTTCTAGGCCGGTTCGACAGTCGCGCCAGGGGCCACATCGGCGACGCGCGCTCTCCACAACCCTGCGACGAATGACGCCCGGCTCGCAATCCTTTCACGAAACCGTAATTTGAGTTACAAATGAGTCTAGCTCAAAAGACCTAGGCCAATTGGACTATAAAGAAGCCCGCCCCTTGCTGCATCAGCCGCTCCCCACAGCTTCCACGACGATCGCAAGCGCCCAGGATCTGGCCGCACTCGTGCGCGATCCCAATTGGATGCCATGCGCCTATGACGTGCGCCGCAACGCCCTGAACTTCGCTTATCTCGACCGCCAGAGCCGCGCTGAGGCGGTCTTCCTCGATGGCCGCTTCGTGCGCTCCGCCCGGCTTTCCGGCTATGTGTCGGCGACCGAGTTGCCACGTGACGTTATCCGTGAGGTGAGCGGGCCGCTCCACTTCATCTTTCACACGGCGTTTTGCTGCTCGACGCTGCTCACGCGCGCGCTCGACCAGCCGGGTTTTTCGATGGGGCTTAAGGAGCCTTCCGTGTTCGCCGGGTTTGCGCGCCCGCGCGCGAGCGGACGCGTTGCGCTTGGCTCCATCGGCGCACTCGAAACGACACTCAATCTGCTCTCGCGTCCGCTGATCGGCCACGAGACGCAGGTCGTCAAACTCAACAACGTCTTTACAGCGCTCATTCCGCAAATGATGGGCCTGCGGCCCGACGCGAAGGCCATTCTGCTCTACTCGCCGCTCGAAAATTTTCTGCGCGCCGTGACGCGTCGCGGCCCTGAAGGGCGCGTCTACGCACGCGAACTCTATCAAGCGCTCAGCATCGTGATGCCGCTCGACGTGAGCTTCACCGACGAACAATTGATGCTGCAAACGGATATGCAGATCGCCGCGCAAGCGTGGCTGATGCAGGTGGCGTGCTTCCGTCAGTTGGAGCTGCACTACCCGCATCGCGTCCGCACTTTGAGCAGCGATACGCTGATCGCCGATCCCGCCGCCGCACTCGCAAAGCTATGCGACTTCCTAGCGATTGATCTGGATGACGAAGCGCGCGCGTCGATCGTCAACGGCCCGGTGTTCCGCGAACACGCAAAGCAGCCGGGGGTCGCCTTCGATGGCGCCGCCTACGCAAAGCAACGTCAATCTGCGGAAGGATACGGCGTGGAGATCGCACGCGCGGTTCAATGGGCCTCAAAGCTCGCGCGGCAGACCGAGACGCCGATGACGCTCGGCGATACGCTGGTCACTTAGTGCATGCTCTGCCGCACCTCTGCGGCTATCTGATAAGCGCGCACGCGGGCCGCATGATCGTAGATGTGCGATGCGAGGATGAGTTCATCCGGCTGCGTGCGCGCGATGAAGGCTTCAAGGCTAGCTCTCACCGTTTCCGGCCCGCCTATGGCCGAACACTTCATGACTTCGTCGAGTTGCGCCCGTTCGGAGCCGCTGAGTGTTTCCTCGAAGCTCGGATCCGGCGGCTGAAGTTTGCGTGGGATGCCGCGGCGGAGGCTCGCGAACGCTTGCATCAGCGAGGTGGAGAGATAGCGCGCTTCTTCGTCCGTCGGCGCGGCGAAGATGTTGAAACCGAGCATGACGTAGGGCTTTTGCAATTGCTCTGATGGTCTGAATGTCGCGCGATAGATCGCGATGGCGTCCATCATTTGCGCCGGCGCGAAATGCGAAGCGAACGCGTATGGCAGGCCGAGTGCGGCCGCGAGTTGCGCGCCAAAGGTTGAAGATCCGAGCATCCAGAGCGGGATGTTGGTTCCTTCGCCGGGCACAGCGCGCACGATCTGACGCGGCTCCGCCGGCGCCAACAAAGCTTGCAGTTCCAGCACATCCTGCGGGAAGCGATCCTCGCCGCCGACGAGCGTTCGTCTGAGCGCCATCGCGACGCGCTGATCGCCGCCTGGCGCGCGGCCGAGGCCCAGATCAATGCGACCGGGGAAGAGCGCCTCTAACGTGCCGAATTGCTCGGCGATCACGATCGGCGCGTGGTTGGGAAGCATGATGCCGCCGGCGCCGACGCGGATCGTCGTGGTCGCAGCGGCAGCGTTTTGAATGCAGAGCGCGGTCGCGGAACTGGCGATGCCCGGCATGTTGTGATGCTCGGCCAGCCAGAAGCGGTTGTAGCCGAACCGCTCAGTCTGGACCGCCAGATCGCGCGAATTGGCCAGCGCCTGCGCGACTGTGCCGCCTTCAACAATGGGCGCGAGATCGAGAACTGAGAACGGGATCATCGACAGCATATAGGCCATTCCTTCTCCCCAGCGAGGGGGAGAAGGTGGTCGCGACTTGTCCGCCGTAGCCTTGGCGACGGCGGAAGCGATCGGATGAGGGGGCGTGCGTCCGGCTTAGGCGCGATCTTCGACACCGCGCTTACTTCTGCTCCCGCCCCCTCATCCGCGCCTAGAACGGGATCTCGTCGTCGAGATCTTGGCTGAAGCTTTCGCGTGGGCCGTCGCTGGAGCGCTTGGAGCCTGACTTCGCAGTGAAGCCGCCGCCATCGTCTTCGTATGAGCGGCCGCCGCCATCGCCCTTGCCGCCGAGCATGGTGAGTTCGCCGCGATACTTCTGCAGCACGACTTCGGTCGTGTATTTCTCGACGCCGTTTTGCTCGTACTTGCGGGTCTGCAGCTGACCTTCAATGTAAACGGTCGAGCCCTTCTTCAGGTATTGCTCGGCGACCTTGGCGATATTCTCGTTGAAGATCACGACGCGGTGCCACTCGGTCTTTTCCTTGCGCTCTCCGCTCTGCTTGTCGCGCCAGCTTTCGGACGTCGCGATAGAGAGGTTCACAACCGGATCGCCGTTGTTGAGACGGCGCACTTCCGGGTCCTTGCCCAGGTTTCCGACCAAAATTACCTTGTTGATGCTGCCAGCCATCGCCGACCTCCTGTTTCCTGCGCTGTACTCGATGGACGAGGCATTCGCCCGGGCTCTCCCGGTCGTATGTTCTCTCTATGTTCTATAATCCGACTCGCCCCATACGTAAAGAGGCGTTAACCAACCGAACCGAATTGGGGTGCGCCGAGGCCGAAACGATCCCGGCGCCGGAACATGCTCTTACTGACCCCTGCCGCGCTGTTCTCTAATTGTTCTTGATGTCCCGGCGACTCTGGATACTAAATATGGTGTCCGGCGCGGGCCTCGCGGCGGACCCTCGAAAGACCGGAATGACCATCAGAGCGCCCGCCCTGTTCATCGGCCATGGCTCGCCGATGAACGCGATCGAAGACACGCCCTCCGCGCGCGGCTGGGCGGAGATCGCTGCGCGTTTCGAGCGTCCACGCGCGATCGTCGTGATCTCGGCGCATTGGGTGACGGAAGGCGTACGCGTCACGTCGAACGCGCGCCCGCGCACCATCCATGATTTCGGCCGCGGCTTCCCGCAGGCCTTGTTCGACGTTCAATACCCGGCGCCTGGCGATCCAGACCTCGCGCGCGAGATCGTTTCACGGCTCTCAGCCTTCGGCGCGCAGCTCAACGATAGCTGGGGCCTCGATCACGGCGCATGGAGCGTGCTGCGGCGCATGTATCCCGACGCAGACGTTCCGATCGTCCAACTCAGCCTCGACGCGCGGCGCCCTCCGGTAGAGCACTTCGCCATCGGCCAAGCGCTGGCCGATCTGCGCGACGACAATGTGCTGATCCTCGCCGCCGGCAATATCGTACACAACCTGCCCGCCTTCTTCCGAACCAAACAGCTTGAGCCGTGGGTGCAAGAGTTTGACGCTTTCATCACCGGCGCGGCGCAAAGCGGCGACGATGCGGCCGTGCTGAACTATGCCGCGCGCCCCGATGCGCGGGAAGCTGCGCCCGATTGGGAGCATTTCTTCCCGGTTTTCTACGCGCTCGCCGCGCGCCGCGACGGCGAGAGCGCTTACGTCTTCAACCAACACTACGATCCCGGAATCTCGATGACCGCTTTCGCCTATGGCTTGCCGCAATGAGAGACGCGCTCACCCACATCCGCGTCCGCGGCGCCCGCGAGCACAATCTCAAAGGCGTCAACGTCGATATTCCGCGCAACGAACTGGTGGTGATCACCGGTTTGAGCGGCAGCGGCAAGTCTTCACTGGCGTTCGACACAATCTATGCCGAAGGCCAGCGCCGCTACGTGGAATCGCTTTCGGCTTATGCACGTCAGTTTCTGGAGCTGATGCAGAAGCCGGACGTCGATTCTATCGAAGGCCTTTCGCCAGCCATCTCGATCGAGCAGAAAACCACGTCGCGCAATCCGCGCTCGACGGTCGGCACCGTCACTGAAATCTACGATTACATGCGCCTGCTCTGGGCGCGCGTCGGCATTCCTTATTCCCCGGCCACCGGCCAACCGATCGCCGCGATGCAAGTCAGCGAAATGGTCGATCGCATCATGGCGCTGCCCGAAGGCACGCGTTTGTATTTGCTCGCGCCGGTCGTGCGCGACCGCAAGGGCGAATACAAAAAGGAAATGGCTGAGTACCTGAAGAAGGGGTACCAGCGCGCCAAGATTGACGGCGACTTCTACGAACTCGCCGAACCGCCAACGCTCGACAAAAAGTTCAAGCACGACATCGACATCGTCGTCGATCGCATCGCGGTGAAGGCCGGCATCGAAACGCGGCTGGCGGACTCACTCGAACAAGCGCTGAAGCTCGCCGACGGCATCGCCTTCGCCGAAATCGCCGGCAAGAGCGAAGACGCCACCGGCAAAGCCACGCTGAAAAACAAGGCCGGCGCGCCGGAGCGGCTGATCTTCAGCCAAAAATTCGCGTGCCCGGTCTCCGGCTTCACCATCCCTGAAATCGAGCCGCGGCTCTTCTCGTTCAACAATCCAGCCGGCGCCTGCCCGGCGTGCGACGGCCTCGGCGTGCAGCTCAAGTTCGACGCCGACATGGTCGTGCCTGATCACGAGAAAACGCTGAAGGAAGGCGCGGTGGCGCCATGGGCCAAAGGTCCGTCACCGCTCTATGCGCAAACACTCGAAGCGCTGGCCAAGCACTACAAGGCTAAGATCACGGCGCCGTGGCGGGATCTGCCGAAGGAGCTGAAGCAAGCCATCCTTCACGGCACCAAAGACCCGATCAAGTTCGTCTATGACGACGGCGTGCGCCGTTATGAGACGACGAAGAATTTCGAAGGCGTGCTTCCGAACCTCGAACGCCGCTGGAAGGAAACCGACTCCTCGTGGGTGCGCGAAGATTTGGAGCGCTACCAAAGCGAGGCGCCGTGCCCGACCTGCGAAGGCAAACGTCTGAAGCCGGAAGCGCTCGCGGTGAAAGTCGCGATGAGCGATATCGCGACTGCGTCAACGCTCTCCATCCGCGCTGCGCGCGATTGGTTCGGCTCGCTGAACGATCAGCTGACGCCGAAGCAGCAGGAGATCGCGGTCCGCATTCTGAAGGAGATCAACGACCGGCTGCGCTTTCTGGTCGATGTCGGGCTCGATTATCTCTCGCTCGGCCGCGCCTCCGGCACGCTCAGCGGCGGCGAAAGCCAGCGCATCCGCCTCGCGTCGCAGATCGGCTCCGGCCTCACCGGCGTGCTTTACGTGTTGGACGAGCCGAGCATCGGTCTGCACCAACGCGACAACACGCGACTCTTGGAGACACTCCGCCGCCTGCGCGATCTCGGCAATTCAGTGTTGGTGGTCGAGCATGACGAAGAAGCGATCATGACCGCCGACCACGTCATCGACATGGGGCCGGCCGCCGGCATTCATGGCGGCACGATCATCGCCGAAGGCACGCCGGATCAGATTCAGAAAAACAAAAACTCAATCACCGGCGCTTATCTCACCGGCCGCCGCGAAATCGCCATCCCCGACAAACGCCGCTGGGTGAACAAGAAGCGGCTGATCACTGTCAAAGGCGCGCGCGGCAACAATCTACAGAACGTCGATGCGGAGATTCCGCTCGGCACATTCACATGCGTGACCGGCGTCAGCGGCGGCGGCAAGTCGACGCTCGTGATTGAGACGCTCTTCAAAGCCGTATCGCGCCAATGGCACGGCGCCGGCGACGTGCCAGCCGAGCATGATGCCATCCAAGGCCTCGAACATATCGATAAGATCATCGATATCGATCAATCGCCCATCGGCCGCACGCCGCGCTCGAACCCGGCCACCTACACCGGCGCGTTCACGCCGATCCGTGATTGGTACGCGGCGCTGCCGGAATCGAAAGCGCGCGGCTACGGGCCGGGCCGTTTCTCGTTCAACGTCAAAGGCGGGCGCTGTGAGGCGTGCCAGGGCGATGGCGTCATCAAGATCGAGATGCACTTCCTGCCGGACGTTTACGTCACCTGCGATACCTGCAAGGGCAAACGCTACAATCGCGAGACGCTTGAAGTGCTCTACAAGGGCAAGTCGATCTCCGACGTGCTCGATATGACAGTCGAAGAAGGCGCCAACCTCTTCAACGCCGTGCCGAGCATTCGCGATAAGTTGGAGACGCTAAAACGCGTCGGCCTTGGTTACGTGCATATCGGCCAGCAAGCGACGACGCTGTCCGGCGGCGAGGCACAACGCGTGAAACTCTCGAAAGAGCTTTCAAAGCGCGCGACTGGGCGGACGCTCTACATTCTCGATGAGCCGACCACCGGGCTGCACTTTGAAGACGTAAAGAAGCTGCTCGAAGTGCTGCATGAGCTGGTCGACAACGGCAATTCCGTTCTCGTGATCGAGCACAATCTCGACGTCATCAAAACCGCCGACTGGGTTATCGATCTCGGCCCCGAAGGCGGCGATGGCGGCGGCAAGATCGTAGCGCTCGGCACGCCGGAAGATGTGGCCAAGGTGAAAGCCAGCCACACCGGCCGTTACCTCGCCGATGCGCTCAAACGCCACGGCGAGCGCAACAAGGCGCACGCACCGAAGCAAAAAGCCGCCGCCGCTGAAGTGGCGGCGCCGAAGACGCGAAAGAAGAAAAGCGTCGCGGGTTAAGCGACTCTTATTCCCGCGGCAAACGCTGCACGTTCGGCGCGCCGGGCGTGATGCGGATCACGGTGCGACCCTGAATTTCGACCGGCGCTCCGCCATCGGCGCCGCCGGGCGGCATCACTGTGAACGTGTAGGCCGTCGTCGTCTCGCGCGCCATGCCGGTGGTGAGATCGACGATGCCGGTGGTGGTCTCCTCGTAGCGCAGACCGATCGCGCTTACGATCGGCTCGATCACCGCGCTCAAGCTCGCCGCGCCATCGGGATCGCCGCTCGCCGCCGCGACCGGTTGCACGAGGTTTGCCGTCAAGAACTGGCTCATCGCCAACACCGTCGCGCGCGCGCTGGCTTCATCGAGCGACACTTGCCGCACGATCGTCGCCGTGTTGTCGCGCTGATTGATCCGCTCCAGCCGCATCGTGCCGACATAACGCAAAGGCGGCGCGCCGAACGGCATTTCAAGATCGACCGCCACCGGCACGGCTTCACGGCGTGTCAGCGTGCGGCCTTGCAGGAAGGCGGGTGTCTCGATCATCGCCAGCGAGGCGCCGGCGTCGCGGCCATCGACATTGTCCAGCAGCGAAGCGATGCCGCGCAACACCGGCCCGCGCAACGTCGCCCAATCAACCGCCGGCGTGGCCGCTTCGACCATGCCTTCTTCATCGCTCTTGCGCCCAGGCGCAACCGGCTCGATCGCAACGGGCACTTCGTCGCCCGTCGCCGCTGACGCCGGTATCAGCCGCGCGAACGCATCGGCCATCAGCACCACGTTTTCCAAGCGATCGCGCCAGAGCGGCCAGTTGGCCATCTCCAGGCAGCGGCCATATTCATCCACGCGGCATTCAAAGCCGACATCGGTGCCGACGCGCAGGGCGGCCGACACGGCTTGATTGATCACTGTCCAATCGAACGCCGCCGCTTCCTCTTCAAAACCGAAGCCGGTCGGCATGGCGTAGCTCATGCTCGCCGGCATGTAGCGCCACACGCGGTTCTCGGCGTCGACGATGTGGAGCGCGTACACGTGAGCCAACGTTGCTTCGACGTTTTGCCCGGCGACATCGGTTGTCTGCGTCTGCTCGACGGAGACCGTATAGACCTCGCCCGTCCGCACTTGCAGCGGCACGCCGGCGGTTTGCGCCGATGCAGGCGCGGTCAACAGCGCGCCGACAAGCGCCAACGACGTCACAAAGCTACGCATATCGTCTCCCCACTGAACGGAATTTGTCTCGCTCCCGGCGCGCCTAGCTCGCGGGCGCTATCTTGCCCTCTTCGAGCGCTGCCTGCGCCGCGCGGGCGTTGATGCCGTAAGTAGCGAGATAGGTGAACGCCATCAGGATCAGGCCGATCACTTGCAAGACGCCAATGACAACCCAGTTCTGCGGTTGGCTGAGCGACTGCAGATAGGCTTCAAACGCTTCGAGCATGACAGCGTTCATGCGCTGCGGATCGTTGGCGACCGACGCCAAATCCGGCCCCACACCGCCCAAGATAACGGTGAACCAAACGACGGCGAGCAAAATTGAAACGATAATGTAGATCAGGAAGACCAACAGGAACGAGCCGAGCAGCGCCAAGAAGCGTCCCTTGGTCACCGTCCACGCTTGGAAAAAGGAAAACTTGCGCCGCGCCACCGATGTCGCCGCCGCCGGCGCGAGCCGCACCGCGAAATATCCCATCAAGGCATATTGGAAGAGGTAGAAGGCCGGCAGCACGGCCACCATGGCGGTCGCATCACCCGAGGCGACGAACACGCCGGTCATCACACCCATCAACACGCTCATGACAATCGAGAACGCGATGTTGAGCAGAAACCACATCCAGTATGTCGACCACACACGGAAGGTCGGCGCGCCGAGCGACAGGCCCATGAACCCAACACTCTCACCGTGGATCATCCAGCGAAGACAAGCCGCCTCGTAAGCTGCGCACAGAATGTAGAATGGAAACAGCCACAGCATCAGCGCGCCAATCAGCGTGAACAAGCCGGGCGGCATCGTCACGTTCTGCATGGCGGCGGTATCGTTGGCGGCGGCGGCGGTAATCACCTCGCCGTACCATTCCACCGCTGGCATGAGGCTGGCCCAGAAGACGCCGACGAACGCCCCGAGCAGAACGACCATGCCGACCACGAACGCGATGGTCGTGCCGAGCAGCACGCCGCTGCGCTCGCGCTTGCGAAACGCGAAAAACGTCGCGTTCAGAGCTTGCTTGTCCGCCATCTGTTCCCCCCGTACCGCGCTGGGCGAGCATGGCGCGAAGGAAACCAGAGATCAATCGGGCTTTGGCGAAAGCTCGATCATCAAAGTGGGCACCCCGCACGTGCCGTCCCGCACCGTGAAAACGCGCGTACCCGGTTTCATGCCGACGCGCACGTCGGACACGGCAAACCCGGCGCCCGCTAAGCGCGAGCGCGTCACATCAGCGTCACGGACGCGCCAGGAAAGTCCCCACAGCCGGTTGCCGGCGCCAGCGGCGTCCTCAACGACTTCCACAATCAGATCGCCACACCGGAAGAACATCAAACGCCGGGCGCCCACCATACGGTCGAGCCGCATGTCCAAACCAAGCCGCGCACCAAAAAGTGCTGCGGCCCGCTCCATGTCGGCGGCGCGAACGACGAGGTGATCGAGCGCCGCGACATCGCTCGCTGCATCAGCCGAAAGCGGCGCTTCGCGCTGGATGAAGAACAGGCGCACGCCGCCTGCCGAGTTTATGTTGGCGCGAAAGCGCCGCCAGCGCAGCGCCCCAGCTTCGCCGTCACTGATCGGTTCCGGCGAGAGCCCGTTGCGCTCGATGCGCCGATGCGCGCGGTCGATGTCGGATACGGCGAAGGCGATGCTCATTAGGCCTTCGCCGCTCGCGTCGATCGCCGCCGATAGGCGCCGCGCGGTTTCGCCGTCGCCAGTAGGAGCGATCAGTTCGACGGCCATATTCGCCGTGACGATCAGCGCAGTCGCAACGCCGTCTCGCTCGTAGCGATGGGCGACGCCTCGGGCGAGCAAACTTTCGTAAGCCGCAACGCCGGAATCCAAATCACGCACGCCGATCACGACATGATCGACGCCGGTGATCAGCGGCGTTTCAATCGCAGCCGTCACGGCGGCCCTGGAACAGCACGCGTTCACCGCCGCCGTCGAGAATGGCGATGCGCAAGCGCTCGCCGTGCGCATCGATAAAGGCGCGCCCGCCTTCGAGCGACCCGCTCTCCGCCTGCGCTACAGCCCAGCACGCGCCGGCGCCGCCCTCAGTCGTTTCGCAGAGCGTCCACGCGATTGCGGTTTGGCGCAGCACGTAAGATTCGCGCCCGCCGGCGCCGGCGCTCGTATAGCGTAAGAGATCGCCATTGACTTCGCCGGCCGCGCCGGGCAGCCAGCGCATCGTCACCGCATCGCCGCCGTCGCCGCGCGCAATCCAGCAGCCAGCTACGCGCTCATTCGGCGCAAGGGGCGGCGTTGTGGCGCAAGACGCCAGCGCGACGAGGGCAACCAAGGCTCTCATGCAGTCGGCAACTCCCCGGCGTTTTCGAGTTCGACCGGCCCGGTCATCAGAACCCGGTCATCGCCCGCGCGCCATTCAATCTCAAGTGAACCACCGTCCACCAGGACATTCACCTTGCGTCCGGCGAGCCCCTGGCGATGAGCGGCGACGACAGCGGCGCAGGCGCCGGTGCCGCAGGCCTTGGTCAGGCCCGTGCCGCGCTCCCAGACACGCAGCCGGATTTCTTCGGGCGAGCGCACCTCGGCAAAGCCGACATTCACCTGCTGCGGAAAAAGCGGATCATGTTCGACTCTGGGCCCGAGCGTCTCGATCGGCACGGCGCGCACGTCGTTGACGAAAAACACGACATGCGGATTGCCCATATTGACCGCGCCGGGCGCCGCGAAGCCGCCGGCTTCGAAGTCAAGCCGCGTCGTGTCCATCGCGCGAGAGAGGGGAATTTCTTCCCAGCGCAGCAGCGGTGAGCCCATGTCCACGGTGATTAGATCAGGGCCGCGGCGTTCAGCGTAGAGCATGCCGGCTGGCGTCTCGATCCGGCGCGTGGCGGCGCCGCCTTCTTCCATCAGCAGCCAGGCGACACAGCGCGTGGCGTTGCCGCAGGCGTCGACTTCACCGCCATTCGAATTCCAGATCCGCATGAACGCATCGCCGCGCATCGAGCGCTCTACCGCGATCACCTGATCGCATCCGATACCGGTCTCGCGATCGGCGATGGCTTTGGCTTGCGCCTGTGACAGAGGCAGGCTGCCGCGCGAGCGCGCGTCGATGATGACGAAATCGTTGCCGCAGCCGTTCATCTTGAAATAGCGCATCGTCGCCAATGTATGCGCTTCGCGCCCTAAACGCACCCCTAAGCCGTGGGCAGCTTGCCACAGCCCGTCGCCTTGCCCTTGCCCCCAAGGGTCGCGATCTGCTTGGGTGCGCCCAACATCAGGGGTGCTTCCATGCGTTCTGCCGTTCTCGCGGGCCTCGCGGCCGTCATCCTCGCCTCGTGCGCCACCACCCAGAGTTCACAACCCATGACTGAAGACCCCTATCTGTGGCTCGAGGAAATCGAAGGCGAGCGGGCGCTCACCTGGGTGCGCGAACAGAATGCGCGCTCACTCGGCGTACTCGAAAGCGATCCGCGCTTCGCGGGGCTCTATGCCGATGCTCTGGCCATCGCCAACAACCGCGACCGCCTGCCGCTCGGCGGCATTCAGGAGGGCTACTACTACAATTTCTGGCAGGACGAGACGCACGTGCGCGGCATCTGGCGCCGTTCGCCGCTGACCGACTACGCGCGCGGCGCGCCGGTTTGGGAAACGCTGCTCGATGTCGATGCACTCGCCACGGCCGAAAGCGCCAACTGGGTGTTCCAAGGTTCGGACTGCCTCGAAGGCACGACGCGCTGCCTGATCCAACTCTCCGATGGCGGCCGCGACGCCAACACCGTGCGCGAATACGACATCGCCACGCGCAGCTTCGTCGCCGGCGGTTTCGTCGTGCCGGAAGCCAAGAGCTCCGTTGCTTGGCTTGATCGCGACACGCTGCTCGTCGCCACCAACTGGGGCGACGGTTCGATGACCGAGAGCGGCTACGCCATGATCGTCAAGCGCTGGCGGCGCGGCACGGCGCTGGAGAGCGCCGTCGAAGTCATGCGCGGTCAGGCCAGCGACGTCGGTGTGTTCATCGGCGTATTCCAAGACACGGACGGGTCGCGCCTGCCGATCGCCTATGAAGCCAACACATTCTTTGAAACGGCGTATTGGCGTCTCGACGGCGCGCTGCCGCAGCAGATCAATCTGCCCGCGAAGTCCTCAATCGCCGGGCTTTTCCAGGGCAATCTGGTTTTCACCTTGAACGAGGCTTGGCGCGGTTTGGCGCAAGGCGCGCTCGCCGCCTATCCGCTTGCCGACACCGGCGCCGAGGCGCCGCGCGCCGCCGCGCTATTCACACCGACCGAACGTCAATCGGTCGAAGGCGTGGCGATCACGCGCGATGCGATCCTGGTGGCCGGCTACGAAAACGTGCGCGGCCGCATCCTGCGCTTCACGCCTGAAGGCGCTGGCTGGCGCCAAACGCAGATCGAACTGCCGACCACCGGCTCGGTCTCGTTCGCCGGCACCTCGCCCACGGAGTCGCTCGCGTTCGCCACCTACCAAGATTACACGACGCCCTCGACGCTTTACGCACTTGAAGACGCCGCAACACGCGCGCGTCCAATCCGCTCATTGCCGGCGCTATTCGATTCATCGCGCTTCATCGCTGAACAATTCGAAGCCGTCAGCCGCGATGGCACGCGCGTTCCATATTACGTCGTGCGCCCGCGCGATATGCAGCTGAACGGCGAAAACCCGACGCTGCTTTACGCCTATGGCGGCTTCCAAGTCTCGTATCCGCCGACCTACGGCGCCTCAACTGGCAAGCTTTGGCTGGAGCGGGGCGGCGTTTATGTGCTCGCCAACATTCGCGGCGGCGGCGAGTTCGGCCCCGCATGGCACCAGGCTGGCCTGCGCACCAATCGCCAAGTGATCTATGACGATTTCTACGCGGTCGAGCAGGATCTCGTGAACCGTCGCATCACCAGCCCCCGCCGTCTCGGCATCATGGGCGGCTCGAATGGCGGCTTGCTGATGGGCGTCATGCTCAATCAGCATCCTGAGATGATCAACGCCGCAGTCGTACAAGTGCCGCTGCTCGACATGCTGCGCTACGACCAGTTGCTCGCCGGCGCCTCGTGGGTCGATGAGTATGGCTCGCCCAACAATCCGGAAGAGCGCGCGTTCCTGGAGACGATCTCGCCCTATCAGAACCTGCGCCGGCGCGACGATTTCCCGACGCCGTTCGTGCTGACCTCCACCAAGGACGACCGCGTCCATCCAGGACACGCGCGAAAATACGTCGCGCGCATGCTCGAACTGGGCATGCCGGTTCTCTATTACGAGAACATCGACGGCGGCCACTCGGCGGCAGCGAATTTGAACGAAGCGGCGCGTCGCCGGGCGCTCGAATACACCTATCTGATGCAACGGCTGATGGACTGAACCCGGCGTCTTGACGGGCCGGGCGTTCGCGCCAACAAGCGCGGCAGGCCGATGAAGCGCGGCAGGAGAGTGAAGCGATGAACGTTGTCCGCGCCGCGATCGGCATAGTGGGGCTCGCCCTGCTCGGCCTGGTGATCTGGGCCTTTGCCGCCAAGCAAGAATTGCACGGCACGTTCTTCGATCAGTTCGCCGTGGTGACGACGCTGCCTTGGGGCGTCGTCGCTCTGGTCGATCTCTATATCGGCTTTCTCTTCTTCGCCGTGATCGTGTTCCTGACCGAGCGCTCTTGGATAGTCGCGGCTTTGTGGGCGGCGCCGATCTTCATCATCGGCAACATCTGGGCCGCGCTCTGGCTGGTGATCCGCTTGCCGCATCTGGCTAAGCAATTGTCGAAGCCCGACTGGCCCACCTCCTAGAAAAGGCTGCGCAACACGTCCGCGAGCTTGCGCGCTTCATCTTCGCGCGGTCCGCCCTCGCGCCACGCCACGCCGATCGAGCGTCCGATAATCGGCTCGGCGAACGGTCGGATCGCAACGTGCGCACCGACTCCGACGCCCGCTTCCGCCGCGATCTTCGGCAACAGCGTCACACCCATACCGCCGCCAACCATCTGCACCAGCGTGTGCAAGCTGGTGGCGCCAAGTTCGCTCGACCGCCGCCCCGGCGCAATTCTGCAGGCTGAAAGCGCGTGCTCACGCAGGCAGTGCCCGTCCTCAAGCAGCAGCACGTCCTCACCCTTCAGATGCTCGGGCGAGAGATCATTGCGTTGCGCCAGCGGATGCGTGTCGGGGCAGAGGAAGAGAAACTCATCCTCCGCAATCGGCGCGCTCGCTATGCCGTGCGCATCGTAAGGCAGGGCGATCAATGCGGCGTCGAGCGTGCGTGCGCGCAATGCATCGACGAGACGCGCCGTGAGATCCTCGCGTATCTGTAAACGCAGCTTCGGAAATGTTCGCTTCAACAGCGGTAGCGCGCGCGGCAGCAAGAATGGCGCGATCGTCGGAATGGCGCCGAGACGGAAGACACCCGCGAAGGGCTCGCCCGCGCTTTGCACAGTACGCACCAATTCCTCGACTTCACCCAAAGCGCGCGCCGCGCGTTCGGCTGCATCCTCGCCCGCCGGCGTCAGCACCGCCCCATTTCGCCCGCGCTCGACCAACACGGCGCCGAGTGTCGTCTCCAGATCCTTGATCCCGGCCGAGAGCGTCGGCTGCGTTACGCCGACCGCATCAGCGGCGGCGACGAAGCTCCCCTCGGCCCGCAGAGCGAGAAGAAACTGGAGTTGCCGGAGAGTCGGCATTGCGGAAGCGGGAAGGCGGTCGTCCATAGGCCGGCTCTATATAACGCGCCCGAACCCATAGCGCATCCCCTGCCTTATGCGGAACTCAGCTCAGCCTTCGACGTTATTTCGGCAGACCCCGACGCTCCCCCGCACCAAGGCGCACCCTCTCCCCCTCGGGGAGGGGGCGGGGTTCTCCCCGAGATTTCAGGATTAGGCGGCCGCGCGGACCAGTTGCGCGGCCTTGGCGCGCAGCGGCGTGCGTAAAGTGAAGGTCGAGCCAGCGCCCAGTTCGCTCACCACGCCAACATCGCCGCCCAGCGTATGCGCCATGCGCTGCGCGATCGAGAGCCCAAGCCCCATCCCGCCCTTGCTGCGCGTCGAGCCCGTTTCGATTTGTGTGAACGGCTTGAAGATCGCCGACATCTGGTCCTTCGCGATTCCTGCCCCGGTGTCCGACACCGCAATCATCAGCATGTCGTCAGCGCCCGTCCGCTCGATGTCAGCCGTCACCGCAATCAGCCCTTGCGACGTGAATTTCACCGCGTTCGACAAAATGGCAGCCACCGCGACGGCCAGCTTGTTGCCGTCAGTATGAGCATGCTCGGCCTCTGCGCTTACGCGCAGTGAAATGCGATTGCCGGCAACGCGCGCCTCGTCCTGCATGCTGGAAATCGCGTCCTCCAGAAGCTTGCGTACATCAACCTCGCGCAAAGCCAGCGCTTCCTGGCCTGCGTCGATACTGGAGAGATTGAGAATCTGATCGATCAAGCCAAGCAGATGGCGTGCGGAGTTGGTGATGCGGCCCGCATCGTCGGACAATTCCGTCCGCCCCTCAGCGTCGAGCTCTTCCTGAATGATTTCGGCGTAGCCGATGACAGCGTTCAGCGGCGTGCGCAATTCATGCGTCATCACTGCAAGAAACTCGGATTTAGCCCGGTTGGCCTCTTCGGCTTCGGCGCGCTTCACTTCGGCTTCGAGGTGGCGCTCCTTGGCGGCCTGATTGGCGGCGCGCCAACCAGTGATCATCTTGGTGTTGTTCAGCGCCGAGCGGCCAATGTAGGCAAGAAAGCCAACGACGCCGCAGCCGACGCCGAGCGCGCCCTGCAACGCGCTCGCTGGCGCTTCGTGAAACGGGATGAACGGCATCGCCAGCAACGCCACCACCGCCGGCGCCGCCGAGAGCAACATGAAACGCGGCGCCTGGAAGGTGAATAGCATCACGCTCACCAGCGAGCTTGCCGCCATCAGCACGCCCAGCACTCGCCCCGGTCCGCCGCCCATCGCCGCAAGCACGAGCGGCATGGCCGAGAACACGCAAATGCTGAACACGCAGCCCCAAACGAAAAGCGCGCCGCCCGTGCGACGCGCTTCGTCTCCGCGCGCTTCGAGATAGGAGTGGCCCAGCATGGTGTCGAAGCCCATGGCCAGGCAGAGCACCAGGTACCAGCTGAAACCGGCAGCCATAGAATCGAGCACGCTTGCCGCGCCCAACGCGAACAGCGCTCCGATCACCATGCGCCATCTCAGCGTCGAGACACGCCCTCGCGCAGCCGACAGCATCGGTGGATCAGAAAACTTGAACACGCTCGCCTCGCCCTGCATCACACCTAAGGCAAGCTGCTTTCGTTTAGATTAACTGGTCGTTTGTAATCTCAATTTCATCCAAAGTTTTCGATGCCGTTTGGTAACTTTTCATGAGTGATTGCGACGCCCTCATCGTCGGCGCTGGCGCGGTCGGCCTTGCCACCGGTTACGCCCTGGCGCGGCGCGGCTTGAGCGTTGTGGTGATCGAAAAGGAAACGCGCACCGGCGCGGGCGTCTCGTCGCGCAACTCAGAGGTGATTCACGCCGGGCTGCACTACGCGAGCGGATCGTTGAAGGCGCAACTCTGCGTCGAGGGCCGCCGCCTACTCTACGCCTTCCTCGACGCGCATGCCGTCGCTTACGACAAATGCGGCAAGCTGATCGTCGCTACCGAAGAGGCTGAAATACCGGCGCTCGAACGTTTGGCCACGCAGGCCGAGATCAATGGCGTAGAAGGCGTCCGCTGGCTCACCGGCGACGAGGCCCGCGCGCTCGAACCCGAACTCCGCGCCGTCGCCGCGCTCGAAAGCGCCGAGAGCGGGGTGATGGACGCGCACGGCTACATGCTGGCGCTGGAAGGCGAGATCGGCGCGCATGGCGGCGCGATCGCGCTGAACGCACCGTTCCTCGGCGCAACGCCGAACACCGAGGGCTATGACGTCCACGTCGGCGGCGAAGCGCCGATGACGTTGAGCACGCGCTTCCTCATCAACGCCGCTGGCCTTGGCGCGCAAGCGTGCGCGCGCGCGATCGACGGCTTTCCGGCTGACCGCATTCCCGCGCTACACTTCGGCAAGGGCAATTACTTTGCGCTGCAGGGGGCAAAAGCGCCGTTCAAGCGCCTCATCTATCCCCCGCCCATTCCAGGCGCCCTCGGCACACACTATCGGCGCGATTTGGGCGGCGTCGCCCGCTTCGGCCCCGATCTCCAGTTCGTCGATCACGAAGACTACGCCGTCGATCCCGCCCGCGTCGGCGCCTTCTACGAAACCGTCCGCCGCTTCTGGCCGTCTCTCCCAGACGGCGCGCTGGCCCCCGACTACGCCGGCATCCGCCCCAAACTCCACGGCCCCGGCGAACCGCAAGGCGACTTCGTCATCGACGACAGCACGCCCAACACGATCTGCCTCTTCGGCATCGAGAGCCCCGGCCTCACCTCATCGTTGGCCATCGGCGAAGAGGTGGCGCGACGGCTTGGCGTTTGACCGCAACCCTCCGAACCCCTAAACACCCGCTCACGCGCTAGCTTTAAGCTGCGCTTTGACCGGCACACGACCCATATCAGGGTCCGGAGGCTGGCGAGGCACCCCGCCCGACGTGATCGTCCGGCGGGGTAAAACTGCTTTTGGCGCAAGGAGATACTGTTGTTTGAGGCCCTGACAGAACGCCTAGGCGGCGTTTTCGACAAGCTCACTGGGCGCGGCGCGCTCAGCGAGGCCGATGTCGATGCAGCGCTGCGCGAGGTCCGCGTGGCGTTGCTGGAGGCCGATGTCGCGCTGCCGGTGGTGAAGGATTTCATCGCCAAGGTGCGCGTCGAGGCCGTCGGCGAAAACGTCATCAAGGCCGTCAAACCCGGCCAGCAGGTCATCAAGATCGTCTATGACGCGCTGGTCGATACGCTCGGCGGCGACGGCGCGCCTGAGGGCCTGCGCATCGCCGGCGAGCCGCCGAACGTCATCATGATGGCGGGCCTGCAAGGCTCCGGCAAAACCACCACCACCGCCAAACTCGCACTTCGTCTCTCGAAGACCGAGAAAAAGCGCGTGCTGATGGCCTCGCTCGACACCCGCCGCCCAGCGGCGATGGAGCAGCTGGCCACACTCGGCAAAAGCATCGGCGTCGACGTGCTGGCGATCGTCGCAGGGCAGACGCCGCAAGAGATCTCAAAACGCGCCCTCGCCACGGCCCGCGTCTCGGGCCACGACGTTCTGATCCTCGACACGGCCGGCCGCACTACGCTCGATGACGAGATGATGGATGAGGCGGCATCGATCGCGCAGATCGCCAAGCCGGGCGAAGTCCTGCTCGTCGCCGACAGCCTCACCGGCCAGGACGCGGTCGAAACCGCCAAGCGCTTCCATGCGCGGCTGCCGCTGACCGGCCTCGTGCTCACCCGCGTCGATGGCGACGGTCGCGGCGGCGCAGCCCTCTCGATGCGCGCCGTCACCGGCCTGCCGATCAAGTTCCTCGGCGCGGGCGAACGCCCCGATGCGCTGGAGCCTTTCGACGCGCGCCGCGTCGCCGGCCGTATTCTGGGTCAGGGCGATATTGTCGGACTGGTCGAAAAAGCGGTCGAGAATGTCGATCGCGCCGAAGCCGAGCAGATGGCCAAGAAGCTGGCCAAAGGCCGCTTCGACTTTGACGACATGGAAAAGCAGCTCGGCCAAGTGCTGCAGATCGGCGGCCTGAAGGGCGTCATGGGCATGCTGCCGGGCGTCCAGAAGGTGAAGAGCCAGATCTCCGACGCCTCGCTCGACGATAAGCAGCTGCACCGACAGATCGCCATTATCCGCTCAATGACCAAGGCTGAGCGCTCCAAGCCCGACCTGCTCAACGGCAAACGCCGCGCCCGCATCGCCAAGGGCTCGGGCGTCGAGGTCGCAGAGGTTAACCGGCTCATTAAGATGCACCGCAACATGGCCGACATGGCGAAAGCCATGGGCAAGGGCAAAATGCCCTTCGGCATGCCGGGCATGGGTGGAGGCGGCATGCCGTCCCCCGAAGCCCTCAAACAGCTCGGTTCTGGCAAGTCCCTACCCGGCCTTAACCCTCAATCTGGCCTTCCAGGCCTGCCGGGAGGCCTTCCAGGGCTTCCCGGGAGCAACAAAAAAAGCTAAGAGTTCAAAGGAGAAGCACTGAAATGTCCCTGAAAATCCGTCTCGCCCGCGGCGGCGCCAAAAAGCGTCCGTTCTACTCCATCGTTGTAGCCGACAGCCGCAGCCCTCGTGATGGGCGTTTCATCGAGAAAGTTGGCACTTACAACCCTATCTTGAAGTCCGACGACCCGGCTCGGGTCACCCTCAAGCTCGAGCGGATCCAGGACTGGATGAAAAAAGGCGCTTTGCCGACCGATCGCGTCGCCCGGTTCCTTGACCAGGCCGGCGTGTTCACGCGCCAAGCCAAGAACAACCCCAACAAGGCCCAACCCGGCAAGAAAATGACCGAGCGCGCTGCTGCCAATGCGCCGGCCCCTGCTGCCGAGGCTGAAGCCGCGCCGGAGGCGTAAGGAAAGCACGTGCCCGAGAAGAAGACCGCCACGAAGGCCGCCGCGAAGCCGGCGCCGAAGTCCGCCCCGCCGGCCGCCAAGAAGGCAGCGCCGGCGGCTGTCGCCAAGAAGGCTGCGCCACCGGCAAAGCCGGTAAAAACCGCAAAGGCGCCTGCGCCTGCGGCTAAGCCCGCGCCTGCGCCAAAGCCAGCGCCAGCGAAAGCGGCCAAGTCCGCAGCCCCGGCGCCAAAGCCGGAGGCGAAAGCCAAAGCGGCGGTCCCCAAGAAGGCCGAAATCAAACCGGCCGCCAAACCGCAGCCGCCGGCCAAAGCTGAAAAGGCAAAGCCGGAAGCGAAGGCGTCGAAGCCCGATCCGAAGGCGAAGCCCTCGAAAGCCGCGCCAGAGGCTAAAGCCGAGGCGAAGGCCAAGCCCGCCGCCAAAGGCAAGCCGGCCCCCGCTCCAAAAGCTGTGAAGCCAGAACCGGCGCCGAAGCCGGCAAAGGTGAAAGCCGAGAAGCCGCCGAAAGCGCCCAAACCACCGAAGCCGCCCAAGCCGCCGAAGCTTGCGCCGGTCGCGGCCGCGTTCGCTGGCCCTATTCCGTCAAAGCCGCTGGCCGTCGCCGCCGGCCGAGCTCAGCCAGTGACACGTGCGCCGATCACAGCGCCTGTTCGCGCTGCGCCTAAGCCGCTGGCCACACCGAAGCCGGTCGCCGCTGAACCCGAAGTGATCGGAGAACTGCAAGCCGTGCCTGCATTCAAAGCCAAGACTGGCGGTAAGAGCGGCATGGTGCTGGTCGGCGCTGTCGCCGGGGCCTTTGGCGTCAAAGGCGAAGTGCGCCTGCGCGCCTTCACCGAGAAGAAGGACGGCGTCATCGCCTACGGTCCGCTCTACGGCGAAGACGGCAAGATTTTGCTGAAGCCGAAGAGCTGGCGCGAGTTGAAGGACGGCGTCGCCGTCGTCGCCGCCGAGATCAAATCTAAGGAAGACGCCGACAAGCTGAAAGGCACGCGCCTCTTCGTGCCGCGCGCCAATCTGCCCGCGCCGCCGGAAGACGAATTTTACATCGTCGATCTGCTCGGCTGCAAAGCGGAGTCGGTAGACGGACAAGTGCTCGGCGAAATTTGCGCAGTGTGGAATTTCGGCGCCGGCGACATCATCGAATATCGCCCGCCCAACGGCGCTCCCAACGTGCGCATTACGTTTACGCGTGAAACCGCACCATTGGTGGACCTCCCCGGTAAGCGCGTCGTGTTGGACCCGCCGCCGCCCGAGCCAGCTAACGGGAAGTAGCGCACGGCGTATCGTGCGCGTACGGATGGCACGATGTTCGCCGCGACTATCATAACGCTCTTCCCCGAAGCGTTTCCGGGCACGCTCGGCGTCTCGCTGATTGGCAAGGCGCTGCGTGAAGGCGCGTGGTCACTCGACACTGTGCAGCTACGTGATTTCGGCCAAGGCCCGCACAAAAACGTGGACGACACGCCGGCCGGCGGCGGCGCTGGAATGGTGTTGCGCGCCGACGTGGCGGCGGCGGCGATCGACTCTATCCCGCGAAACAACCGCTCGCTCATCTATCTCTCGCCCCGCGGCAAACCGCTGACTCAAGCCATGGCTGCCGCGTGGGCCGCAGGGCCGGGCGTCATTCTCTTTTGCGGTCGCTTTGAAGGTCTGGACGAGCGCGTCATCGAGGCGCGCGACATGCAGGAGGTCTCCGTCGGCGACGCCGTGCTGGCTGGTGGGGAAGCCGCTGCGCTGGTGCTGCTAGAGGCTTGCGTTCGCCTCCTGCCCGGCGTGCTCGGCAACGAAGCCTCCACCGTCGAAGAGAGCTTCAGCGACGGCCTGCTCGAGCATCCCCAATACACACGTCCGCGCGAGTGGGAGGGCCGCGCCATCCCTGAAATCCTGCTCAACGGAGACCACGCCAAAATCGAAGCCTGGCGCAAAGCCGAGCGCCAACGCATCACCGCCCAAAGACGGCCCGATTTGACCCGCAACGGAAAGCGCGAATGATCCGCGCCGCCCTCATCGCTCTGCTCTGCCTTGTTGCCGCGCCGGCTCTGGCGCAAACGCCGCCTGCCGCCTCAAGCCCCGAAACAGCGCGCGCCACAACAGCGCTCTCGGCCCTGTGGCGGCCGATCGCGTCTCTCACCAATGCCGAGATTGCCTCCGCCTGCGGCGGAGCGGCGGAAGAAGTCGAAGCCGTGGAAGCGGCCCTGCCCCCGGTGCTGACGCCGGACTCGCTGGCCCGCGTCCGCACGCTACGCGGCTTGCTCATCATCCCGACCGACGAGCCCGGGGTATCCTACTTCTTCCCGGACATGAGCATGCCGTGGTTCACCGCGGGCTTGGGCGATATCGGCGTAATCGACGAGGCCGAGGGCTTTATCGGCGTCCGCGATGCCGAGGGCCACGAATTCGCGCTTCAGATCGGCCGGGCCGGAGAGCGCGGCATTTTGCGCTTCCGGGACCCCGAAAACCGCATCCTGAACTTTGTCGCCTGCGCCCCGACGGTGGCTTCCTAACACCCCTCGACAGGCCAGCCCGCTTCCCTTATACGCCCCGCTTTCCCGTAGTTTCCAGATGGAAGCGCCGGCCTTTAGCCTGTGCGCTCCGGTAGTGCCGATGAACCTGATCCAGACGCTCGAACAAGAAGAAGTCGCCCGCATCACCAAGGGCAAGACCGTCCCGTCTTTCGATCCGGGCGATACGCTGCGCGTGAACGTCAAGATCAAGGAAGGCGAGCGCGAGCGCGTCCAGGCCTATGAAGGCATCTGCATCGCCCGCTCCGGCGCTGGCCTCAACGCCAACTTCACCGTTCGCAAGATCAGCTTCGGCGAAGGCGTCGAGCGCGTTTTCCCGCTCTATTCGCCGACCGTAGAATCCATCGACGTCGTCCGTCGCGGCGCCGTGCGCCGGGCTAAGCTCTACTACCTGCGCGATCGTCGCGGTAAGTCGGCGCGCATCTCCGAACGCAGCGGCGGCGCCCGCGAAGAAGATTTCGTCGGCGAAGCGGTGGACAGCGCCGAAAGCTAAGATCGTTGCGCCGCGCGCTACTGCGCTTCCTGCGCGCGACTCATCTCATCCAGTTCGCAGACCGCACGGTCGCCATGCGCGCCGTGGCGGGCAACGCACGTCGCAACGAAGCCTATCGCGCAGCCCATCCCGATCGCACATTTCCCGATCCGGCTCTGGTGTTTGAGACAATCGGCGAAGCCGACCTCGAAGTGTTCGACAGTGGCGGCGCAATCATCGCCCGCTTGGTCGCCGATCACCTCAATGCAGCAGACCTACCGCAAAGCCCTCGTATCCTCGATTGGGGCGCGGGCGCTGGCCGTCTGCTCGCGCATCTGCCGGCGCTGATTGATGCGCCTGACGCGCGCTTCTCCGGCTGCGATCCGAACCCGCGCGCGGTCGCACACGTCAGTCGCGCCCTGCCGTTCGTCGATATGCGCCGCAGTGAGAACGCGCCGCCAGCGCCCTACCCCGCAGCCTCATTCGACGCGATCACCGGCGTTTCGATCTTCACTCACTTCTCGGAAGCCCACGCCCGCGCCTGGAGCGGCGAACTGGCGCGGCTTTTGAGCGATGACGGCGCAGCAATCGTCACCAGTCACGGCGCCATCGCCGCCGCGCGTCTGCCTGCTGACAAACGCGCCGCCTTCGACGCCGGCGCCTACATCGCCCTAGGCGGTGCGCCGGAGGGCAGCCGCACCTACGTCTCCTATTTCAATGAAGCGGCTGGGCGGCGGCTGTTCGAGCCGCATTTTGCTGATGTCGCGTTCCATCCCACATCGGCCATTTTCAACCAGGATCTATGGGTTTTACGCGCCCCGCGCAGGCCCAGCGCTTGACGTGACGGCCCGTCGCGCGCACCTCCCCTTGGTCCCATGAACGCGCCTACAACGCCCCCGCAAGCGGACGTCGAGATCGTTACGCTCGGCTGCCGCCTCAACGCCTATGAGAGCGAAGCCATGCGCGCGCTCGCGGGCGAAGCGGGGCTGGGCAATGCCGTGATCTTCAACACCTGCGCCGTCACCGGCGAAGCTGTGCGCCAAGCGCGTCAAGCCATCCGCCGCGCGCGCCGCGAACGGCCGGACGCAGAAATCATCGTCACCGGCTGCGCCGCACAGATCGATCCGCAAAGCTTTGCTGACATGCCCGAAGTCAGCCGCGTCATTGGCAACGCCGAGAAGATGCGAGCGACAAGTTTCGCGCAACAACATGAGCGCGTCGCCGTGGCCAACATCATGACAGTGCGCGAAACTGCGTCGCATCTGATCGACGGCTTCCACGAGCGCACCCGCGCTTACGTGCAAGTGCAGAACGGCTGCGATCATCGCTGCACGTTCTGTGTGATCCCCTACGGACGCGGCAACTCGCGCTCCTCGCCCGCTGGCGAAGTGGTGGAGCAAGTGCGCCGCCTTGCCGCCAATGGCGTGCCGGAAGTCGTGCTGACCGGCGTCGATCTGACCTCGTGGGGGCATGATCTTCCCGGCCAGCCGCAACTCGGCGCGCTCGTCGCCCGCATCCTGAAGCTCGCGCCTGATTTGCCGATGCTGCGTCTTTCCTCCATCGACGCCGCGGAACTGGATGATCAACTCTTCGACCTCGTCACCCAAAACGAGCGCATCGCGCCACATCTGCATCTTTCGTTGCAACACGGCGATGACCTGATCCTGAAGCGCATGAAGCGCCGTCACTCGCGCGCGCAAGCCATCGAACTGTGCGCGCGCCTCAAAACCGCGCGACCCGACATCGCGCTCGGCGCCGATCTCATCGCCGGCTTCCCGACCGAAGAAGAGTCGCATTTCGCCAACGCGCTCTCGCTCATCGACGAATGCCAACTCGCCTACGTCCACGCCTTCCCCTACTCCCCGCGTCCGGGCACGCCCGCCGCGCGCATGCCGCAAGTGGATCGCGTCGTGATCAAGCAACGCGCCGCACGCCTACGCGAGGCTGGTGAGCGTGCGCTGCGGAAGCATTTGGATGCGTGGGTGGGCAAGGAAGCAGACGTACTGGTCGAACGCGAAGGCTTCGCGAGGCTCTCCGACTTCAGCACCGTGCACTACGGAGCGCCGGCGTCTCGCCGGCATGCACCGGCGCCGGCCGGCGAGGACGCCGGCGGTCCATACCAGCGTCTGCGTTTCACACATCATGACGGCGCGCACCTGATCGGTGAGCCGGCATGATCTGGGGTCTGTTCAACAAGAAGAGCCCGGCTGAGCAGGCGCAGGCGAAGCAGACCGAGAAAGGTCTGTTCGACGGCCTACGCAAATCGTCTTCGAAGCTGGCCGAGAGCATCGGCGCGGTTTTCGCCAAAGAGAAGCTCGACGCCGCCGGCATCGCTGAACTGGAAGACGCACTCGTCGCCTCCGACATGGGCGCAAGTGCCGCCGCCCGCATCGCCTCCGCCCTCGCCGATCAGCGCTTCAGCAAAGAACACGGCGACACTGAAGCACGCGAAGCCCTCGCGGCTGAAGTTGCGCGCATCCTGAAACCGCGCGAAGCCGCGCTCGATCTTTCAACCGGCGCGAAGCCGCGCATCGTGCTCGTCATCGGCGTCAACGGCTCCGGCAAGACGACGACGATCGGCAAGCTCTCCAAGCTGCTCGCCGACGCCAACGCTAAAGTCGTCATCGGCGCCGCCGACACCTTCCGCGCCGCCGCGATCGAGCAATTGCAGGTTTGGGCGCAACGCACCGGCGCGTCGTTCGTCAGTTCACATCAAGGCGCCGACGCCGCCGGCATCGCGTTCGAAACCGTAAAGCGCGCCAAAGAAGAAAATGCCGACGTCGCGCTGATCGACACCGCCGGGCGCCTGCAGAACAAGACCGAGCTGATGGCGGAGCTCTCCAAGATCGTCCGCTCGATCCGCAAGATCGACGAAGACGCGCCGCACGAAACCCTGCTCGTGCTCGACGCCACCGTCGGGCAAAACGCGCTCAGCCAAGTCGAAAGCTTCCGCGCGGTGACAGACATCACCGGCCTCGTTATGACCAAGCTCGACGGCACCGCCAAAGGCGGCGTGCTTGTAGCGTTGGCTCAGCGCCACGCCATCCCGATCCATTTCGTCGGCGTCGGCGAAAAAGCCGAAGACTTGCAGCCTTTCGACGCGCTCCGCTTCGCGCGCGCGCTGGTGGGGCTCAGTTAGCCCGCACGCGCACCGGCAGCGGCACGTTGCAGAGATTGATCCGGCCCACCGGCTCCAGGAACCAGCTCTCGCGCCGAAAGCGGCGTGACTCGATCACGGCTCGGAACGTCGCGCTTTCGGTGCGCAGCGCTTCCAGATTGACGCGCTCGCTCGCCGGCACGTCCGACGCCATGCGCACGCGCGGGATCGGCGTGCGCTGCGCTTCGTCCTCGTAGAAACCGAGCGGCCCAGTTCCGCGCGGCATCACCGACAGTAACTCCATGCCCTGCAACACGCGGCCAACCGTTGCGATGTTGCGATCCAAGTGACGCGGCGCGTGACCGATGACGACATAGAGTTCGCCACCGCTGCCGCTTTCCGCCGTGTCGCCACGACCAGCGCCAACCATGGCCGGACAATGCGCCATCCACGCGTCGCGTCCATCGCTCGCCATCGGGAAGCCATCCACGAAGCCGACTTCGCGTGCGTAGGAATCGGGATCAGGCAAGCGCGTGACGTTCAATCCGCGACGCGGGCGCGAGAATTCTGGCGTCAACGTCGCGGTTGCCGCACCCATCGGGCCCGGATCGTCCTCGTCGCGGCCCCATTGCACGACATAGTTTTCCTGGCTGCGCACGATGTTGGCGCCGTTGAACCAGCCGGCGCGCACCAGTTCGCGGATATTGCGCGTGTGCTCGGGCGTGAACGTTGCTGAGAGCTCGATGATCACCCGCCCGGCGGGCAGATCCATATAGACGGTGTTGTCGGGATCGATGGCGCGCCAATCGGCGGCCGACGATTGTTCCAAGATTTCGGCCAGCGAGGGTGCGGCCTGCGCCTGCGCGTCCGCCTCAGGTGCGGCGGTGCTCGCACACGCCGCCAACGCCAAAGCCGCCAACAGAGCCCCAATCCGCATCGCGTCCTCCCGATATTGCCCGCGATCTGGGGGCAGAACGGCGTTCAGCGCAAGCGGCTGGTCTCTTTGGCCCGGTTCGGCGTATCAGGACGCATGAGTGAAGACCTGACCGCCCTCGATACCGCCAAGCCCTTCAAGAAGGGCGGCATCAACCAGATGCTGATCGATCTGGGGCCTGTGGTCGTCTACGTCGTCGCTTTCAACATCCTGCAGCGGATCGAGGCGACGAAGGATAACGCCGTCTATATAGCGACCGGCATCTTCATGGTCGCGACGCTGATCGCGCTCGCTTATTGCTGGTTCAAACACAACCGCATCCCGCCAGTGCTGATTGTGACCGGCGTGCTCGTCACCGCCTTCGGCGGCCTCACGCTCGCCTTCCGCAATCCCGACTTCATCCAGATCAAGCCGACCGTCACATACGTGTTTTATGTTGTGGCTATCGTGGGCTCGCTGCTGTTCGGCCACAACGTGTGGAAGCTGCTCTTCCGGCACGCGTTCGAATTGCCCGATCGCATCTGGAATATTCTCGCGTGGCGCTGGGCCGGATTCTTTGCGTTTCAGGCGGTGTTGAATGAGATCATCCGCAACACGCAGACGTTCGAGTTCTGGCTCAACTCGCGTCCGTTCGTCGTCTTTCCACTTGTCGTTGTGTTCGCCGTCATCAACACGCCGCTGGTGCTCAAGCACGCTAAGGATGACGATGCGACTGCACCGGAGGCGCCGGTCGCCTGATTTGGCTGATTTCCGGCTGAATTTCGCCTTTGTGGCGAATGACGCTCGTTGTCATGATTGATCGCGCTCGCTGCGGCGTTAATGTCCCGCCTGATTTTGGGGCGGGACAATCATGGCTCGGTCGATGACGGACCATCCTGAGTCCGAGCCGTACAGGCTCGCGACGTCAGCCAGCCACTTGCTGCACCGCGCCGAACAGCTCGCGTCGGAGCGCTTCACACAACTCGTCAACGGCGCCGTGACACTGCGCCAGTTCGCGGTGCTCGCCGCCGTCCACGAAAACTCCGGCCTCAGCCAAAGCGATCTTGTACGCGCCACCGGCATCGATCGCTCCACCCTAGCCGACATGATGAAGGGACTGGAGAACCGCGGCCTCGTTGTGCGCACGCCATCGACGGCGGATGGGCGCGCCTATTCCGTGCGACTAACGCAATCAGGCGCGGCCATCCTCGCCGCTGCAACGCAGCACGCACGCGCGGCCGATGCCGCCATTCTCGACCTCTTGCCGCGCACGAAGCGCAAGGCGTTGGTGGAGACGCTCACCAAGCTCTCGAAACTCGCCGCCGAAGCCGCGGAGAAGGCCGAACGTGCAGCCAAGCGCCAAGCCAAGCGGCAAGCGCGGCAAACGCGTCAGAAGGCAAAAGCCGAAACGGCGAAGGCCGAGGCCAAGAGCGGGAACCGCAAACCGCGCCGCTAGCGCTGGGCCAAAGCTGGTCGGATGGTTTGCTCGATCACCTCGGCGGTAAGTGGCCCACGATGCACGGCGCGGATGGTGCCGTCCGGCCCAATTACGAACGTCTCCGGCACGCCGACAATGCCGAGTTCAATCCCGAAGCGCCCGTCAGGATCTTGACCCACGAGCGTGAACGGATCGCCGAGATCAGTCAGGAACGCCGTCGTCGCTTCCGGGCGATCCTTGTAGGCAACGCCGAGAATATCCACGCCGCTCGCTTGCAGCGCCATCAACTGAGGGTGCTCGGCGCGGCACGGCGTGCACCAGGACGCGAACATGTTGACGACATAGGCGCGGCCGGCGAACGCGTCGCTCGTCACCAATGTCTCGCCATCCAGCGGCGCCAGTGCGTACGTCGGCGCTGCGCGGCCGATTCGGCCAGCGGAGAACGTCTCGCGCTCAGTCTCGCGCGTCAGCATGAATGCCGCCAACGCGACTAAGATCACCAAAGCGACAACGGGAACGAACGCCAGCCAGCGGTTCATGCGCGCTCATCTTTCTTCGGCTCAAGCGCCCGCGCGCGTTTGGCCCAGTGCATCGCGCGCAGCGCCACCACGACCGTCACCACCAGCAGAGCGCCAATCGTCACCGCGTACGCCGGCCACACATAGTCCCAGCCGCCCTCGATCATGCGCCCGCTCCACGCAGTTCAGCTGCTTCGACGCGGCGGCGGAAGATCGCCGCGCGCATGTTGTAAAGCGTCAGCGCTCCGAACAGCGCCAGAAACGCGCCAGCCATCGTCAGCAACGGCCCCATCATGCTCGGATCAATTGCCGAACCGCCCGAGCGCATGATGCTCGCCGGCTGGTGCAATGTGCTCCACCAATCGACCGAGAATTTGATGATCGGCAGATTGATCAGACCGACGAGGCAGAGGATCGCCGCCAGACGTGCGGCCTTCTCCTCATCCTCGACCGCGCTCCAAAGCGCGAGATATCCCAGATAAATTATAAACAACGCCAGCATCGAAGTGAGCCGCCCGTCCCACTCCCACCACGTGCCCCAAGTCGGCGCGCCCCAGAGCGAGCCGGTGACGAGGCAGACGCCCGCGAACACCGCGCCCACCGGCGCTGCTGCACGCGCCGCAATATCGGCCAGCACATGGCGCCAGACGAGGCCGACGAAACTGGCGCCGCCCATGAACGCGTACACGCCCATCGCCCACCACGCCGCCGGCACGTGCACGTACATGATGCGCACCGTCTCGCCCTGCTGGTAATCCGCCGGCGAGTAGAAGAGCGCCCATGGCAATCCCACTGCGAACAGCACAAACGCTAGCACCGCAAACAGCGGCGCGGCCCAGGCCGAAAAGCCCATGAAACGTTGCGGATTGGCGAGATAGCTCAGCATGTCAGGCAGGTGTCCGGTGTCAGCGTGTCAGGTGACAGAAAAACATGGGCAAGAGCAGTGGACATTCTGACACCTGACTCACTCCGCCTGCAGTCGCAAAGCCGCCGCCGCCGCGATCGGCCCCAAAGCCAGCGCCGCCAGCGCGCATCCTGTGAGAATGGCCAGCGCCGCGCCAACCTGTTCACCCGCCGCGACCGCCGAGCCGAAAATGATGGGCGGCGCGAAAAACGGCAGCACGATAAGCGCGATCAAAACGCCGCCCCGCTTCACGCCAGCCGTCACCGCAGCGCCAACCAAGCCTACCCCGATGAACGCCGCCATCCCCAACCCTAAGCTGACGACGATCACCCCAATCCGCTCCACCGGCGCTTGCAGCGCGATGGCTGCTGGCGCGCCTGCAAGGGCAAGCGGCAAACCCACCGCACACCAAAGCGCCAGCCCCTTCGCCAACACCAAGGCTTCCAGCGGCGCGCGCGAGAGCAGCGTCTGCTCCAATGAGCCGTCTTCGAGATCGGCTTGAAACAGCCGCTCCAATGTCGCCAACACCGCAAGCGCCGCAGCGATCCAAACCAGCGGCGGCCCCGCGCTTTGCAGCAGCGCCCGCTCCGGCCCCATCGCCAGCGGCACCAGCATGGTGGCGCCGAGAAAAAATCCCAGCGGCGCCAGCACGCCGCCTCCGCCCCACATCAGCGCCAGATCGCGCCGGAACGTCACAAGAAATGCGCTCACGAGCCGACCGTCAGCGTTTGTGAAGGCGCAGGCCCGAGCGGCTCATGCACCGCAGCGACGACAACGCCGCCTTGCTTGCAATGCGCCGCGATCAAATCGCCAACCATCGCGCGCCCAGCATCGTCCAAAGCCGCGGCGGGTTCATCGAGCAGCCAAATCTTTCGCGGCGCGACGAGCAAACGCGTCAACGCTAAGCGCCGCGCTTGGCCCTGGCTCAGCGTGCGCGTGAGCCGCTCACTCATTCCAGCGAGCCCAACGCTTTGCAGTGGGATGTCCCATCCGGGCGGGGCGCCGAACAAGCCAGCCCAATACGTGATGTGCGCACGCGCGCTCACATTGGGCTTCAGCCCATTGGTGTGGCCGATGAAGTGGAGCGCCAACGCCGGCTCGTCTTCGCCGTCGAATTCGATGCGTCCTGCGCGGGGTTTCAGAAATCCCGCCAGCGCACGCAGCAAGCTTGTCTTGCCCGCCCCATTGGCGCCGCGCAGTTCGACGAACTCTCCTGCCGACGCGGCAAAGCTCATGTTCTCGAACAGAACGCGTCCGCCCCGCGCGATGGAGAGCCCATCGACCCGTAAAGCCGGCTTGTCTTGGAAAGGTCTGGCGGCGCTCATAATGCGGCCCCGGTTCTAGAAAGGGTTGCGCAATACGCCAAGCGGGCCTTGGGTGCGCGGCGAGGGAGGATCATCCATGCGTCGTTTTGTGGCCGGACTGGCTTTAGCTGGTCTGCTGATCGGGTGCGGACAGGCCGACATGGCCACCCAAGCGCCCGCCACCGAGGAAAGCGCCGCCTATGGCGGCATGGCGGATATGGCCGCAGGCGAAGCGGCGCCCGCACCACCTCCGCCCATGGCGCAGCCGGCGCCCGCCGAGCCAGGTCGCGGCGTCGATGTCGATACCGAGGAGCGCCAACAGGGTCCAGGAACGCCAGGCTCCAGCCCGTCCGCGCCCGCCCCGGTCCTTTATCTCGCTTACGCCTACGCCATGGGCCTCGAAGTTCCGAGCGAGCGCCTAGCTGGCGTCATGGATCGCCACGTCCAGGCCTGCCAGACCGCCGGCCCGCGTCTCTGCCAACTCATCGGCTCCAATCGCAGCGGCGATCCCGAGAGCTACATGGAGGGCTACGTCCAGCTGCGCGGCGAGCCGCAATGGCTGCGCACCTTCATGGGCGGCATGAGCGCTGAAATCGACGCCGCTGGCGGCCGCGTCATTTCGCAAAGCACCAATGCCGAAGACCTGACGCGCCAAATGGTTGACACCGAAGCCCGCTTGCGCGCGCAAACCGCCCTGCGCGATCGCTTGCAGCAATTGCTGCGCGAACGCCCTGGCCGTTTGGCGGATCTGTTAGAAGTCGAGCGCGAACTGGCGCGGGTGCAGTCAGAGATCGATTCCGTGCAATCGACGCTGGCTGTCATGCGCACGCGCGTGGCGATGTCGGAACTGTCTCTGCAGTACCGCTCAGCCCCCCGCTCCGTCGGCAGCGACACGTTCGAGCCATTGCGGCGCGCGCTGGCCAGTTTCCTCGGCATCATCGTCGCCGGTTTCGCAGCGATCATCACCATTATCGCGGGCCTGATCCCGGTCGCGATCGTGGTCGTGCCGATCGTCTGGCTCGCCCTACGCTGGCGCAAACGCCGGGGCGGACGGTTCTTCAACCGCTCACCGCCGCCTCCGCCGGCGGCAACCTGACCTGTTGCGAGCGGTTTGCGAGCCGCTCGCAACAACTTCTTCGCCGGCTCAATTGCACCTGCGAGAAACGGCGTTACATAAGCCTTGCCGCGCGCGCTCGGTCTGATTCCGGGCTTGGGGCGCTCCCCAACGCGCTTGCATCTCTGAAGCTCTCCAGCCGGATGCAGACCCATGCCTTCTCTGAACTCGTTCAACGCCCGCTCCACGCTTAGCGCGGGCGGCAAGTCCTTCACTTACTTCGATCTCAACAAAGCCTCGGCCGGCGGTCTCGGCGACATCTCGAAGCTGCCGATGTCGCTCAAAGTGCTGGTCGAAAATCTGCTGCGCACCGAAGACGGCGTCGCGGTGAAGCAAGCCGATATTCTCGCCATGACATCGTGGCTGGTGAACAAGGGCAAGAACGAAGTCGAGATCGCTTTCAGCCCCGCGCGCGTGCTGATGCAAGATTTCACCGGCGTGCCCGCCGTCGTCGATCTCGCCGCCATGCGCGATGCTGCGGCCAAGCTCGGCGCCAATCCTGAGCGCATCAATCCGCTGGTGCCGGTCGATCTCGTTATCGATCACAGCGTCATGGTCGATCACTTCGGCGCAGCCGGCGCGTTCAAGCAGAACGTCGAGCTCGAATACGAACGTAACGTCGAGCGCTACCAATTCCTGCGCTGGGGCGCACAAGCGTTCCAAGACTTCCGCGTCGTCCCGCCCGGCACGGGCATCTGCCACCAGGTGAATCTCGAATATCTCGGCCAATCGGTGTGGGTGCGCGAGATCGATGGTGAGACTTTCGCTTACCCCGACACCGTGGTTGGCACTGACAGCCACACCACCATGATCAACGGCATCGGCGTGCTCGGCTGGGGCGTTGGCGGCATCGAAGCGGAAGCGGCGATGCTCGGCCAACCGATCTCCATGCTGATCCCGGAAGTCATCGGCTTCCGTCTCACCGGCAAGCCGCAAGAAGGCACGACCGCCACCGATCTCGTGCTCACCGTCACGCAAATGCTGCGCAAGAAGGGCGTTGTCGGCAAGTTCGTGGAATTCTACGGCCCCGGCCTCGACACCATGAGCGTCGAAGACCGCGCCACCATCGCCAACATGGCGCCCGAATACGGCGCCACCTGCGGCTTCTTCCCGGTCGATCAAAAGACCGTCGATTATCTCCGCGCCACCGGCCGCGATCCCGCGCGCGTCGCGCTGGTTGAAGCCTACTGCAAAGCCCAAGGCCTCTGGCGCACCGATGTCGAGCCCGAGTTCACCGACTCGCTCGAACTCTCGCTCGCCGACGTGCGTCCCTCGCTTGCAGGCCCGAAGCGTCCGCAAGATCGCGTCGTCCTCGGCGGCGTCGCCGATGGTTTCACCAAGGTGATGACCGACGAATTCCGCAAAGGCGGCGAACTGAAAAAACGAGCGCCTGTCGCCGACGCCAATCACGATCTTGGCCACGGCGATGTCGTGATCGCCGCGATCACATCGTGCACCAACACATCGAACCCCAGCGTCATGCTGGCCGCCGGCCTGGTCGCGCGCAATGCGCGCAAGAAGGGCCTCGATGTGAAGCCGTGGGTGAAAACCTCGCTCGCGCCAGGCAGCCAAGTCGTCACCGATTATCTCGCCAAGTCCGGCCTCGACGATGATCTGAACGCACTCGGCTTCAACCTCGTCGGTTATGGCTGCACCACCTGCATCGGCAATTCGGGCCCGCTGCCGGCTGCGATCTCCGCGACGGTGGCGGAGCAGGATCTAGTCGTCGCCTCGGTGCTCTCCGGCAACCGCAATTTCGAAGGCCGGGTGAACCAGGACGTGCGCGCCAACTATCTGGCCTCGCCGCCGCTGGTGGTCGCGTATGCGCTCGCAGGCTCGGTCTATGCCAATCTGGAAACCGATCCGCTCGGCACGGGCACCGACGGACAGCCGGTTTATCTGCGCGATATCTGGCCCTCGAACGCCGAGATCGAACAAACCGTGCGCCAATCGGTGACGCCCGAAATGTTCGCCTCGCGCTACGCTGACGTGTTCAAGGGCGATGAGCACTGGCAAGGCATCAAGGTCGGCGCCGGACGCACTTATGGGTGGGACAGCAAGTCCACCTACGTGCAAAACCCGCCCTATTTCGAAGGCATGAGCATGACGCCGACGCCGCCAACGGACGTGCGCTCCGCCCAAGTGCTCGGCCTCTTCGGCGACAGCATCACCACCGACCACATCAGCCCCGCAGGCTCGATCAAGAAAGTCAGCCCCGCCGGCGCCTACCTCACCGAGAACGGCGTGCCGCAAGCGGAGTTCAACTCTTACGGCGCGCGGCGCGGCAATCATGAAGTGATGATGCGCGGCACCTTCGCCAATATTCGAATCAAGAACCAGATGGTGAAGAACGAAGACGGCTCGGTCGTCGAAGGCGGCTACACGATCCACCAGCCGTCCGGCGAGCGCATGTTCATCTATGACGCCGCCATGCGTTATCAGCAGGAAGGCAAGCCGCTCATCATCTTCGCCGGCAAGGAATACGGCACCGGTTCGTCGCGCGACTGGGCCGCCAAGGGCACGACGCTACTCGGCGTTCGCGCGGTGGTCGCTGAGAGCTTCGAACGCATCCACCGCTCCAACCTGATCGGCATGGGCGTGCTGCCGCTGCAGTTCATCGACGGTCAATCCTGGGCGGGCCTGGGCCTCACCGGCGCCGAAACCGTGTCGATCGACGGCGTCGCAGCACTTGGCCCGCGCCAGAAGGTGACGCTGCGGATTGCACGCCCCAACGGCCAGACCGACGCGGTCGAGGTCCAATGCCGGATCGACACGGAGAACGAGGTCGAATACTTCCGAAACGGGGGTATTCTGCACTATGTGCTTCGCGGTTTGGCCCGTTCTTCCTGAGGTTTCACCGTCCCGTCACGCTGGTTTGATTCGAACCGGCGTGACGGGCCGGTCATGGTCGGCCGCATGATCGGCCGCATCATCGCAGTCGCCGTGCTCGCGCTGACGCTTTTCGCCCCCGCGGCGAACGCCCAGTCGCAGCAGGCCGACGTCGTGGTGGAACTCTATACCAGCCAAGGCTGCGCCCAGTGCCCGCGCGGCAACCGCTTAGTCGGCATGCTACTGCGCGAAGAGCGCACGCTGGCGCTCACCTTCCCGGTCGGCATCTGGGATTATCTCGGCTGGCGCGACACCTTCGCTCAGCCGGAATTCACGGAGCGCCAGCGCGCCTACTCACGCGCCTTGAACGTGCGCGGCCGCTTCACGCCGCAGCTCATTATCAATGGCTCGAACCAGATCAGCGCGTCCTATTGGGACGAGGCGCGCGCCGCGTTCGATCAAGCGCAGGCCCGCCCACTCCGGCGCGTCAACATTTCCATCACGCGGCTGCGCTCGAACCGCGTGCGCGTAGCGCTTGGCAGCGGCGCAGCGCATCCTGGCGCAGACATCTGGCTGATCCCGTATGACACCGGGCCGATCGACGTAGTCGTCACGCGCGGCGTGAACAGGCAGCGGCGCATCCTGCACTACAATCTCGTCACATCGGTCGATCGCATCGGCAGCTGGAACGGCAGCGCGGTCTACTACGAGGCCGCGCGCTGCGCCCCACAATGCGCCGTCATCGTGCAGGAACCCTATGGCGGCCCAATCCTGGCCGCCGCCTTCACCACCCCGCGATGATTATTCCGGCACGCTCGGGATGAGGTCGCCCAGAGGCGGCGCCAAATTGGCCGCATCCAGGTCGCTCAGCCCATAAGCCCAAGCGGCGACCCGGTTGTTGATCGCAAGTGCGGCGTCTTCCTGCTCGGGCGCTTGCGCGCGCGCCACCAGCTTCAGCCACGGACGCCCTTCGCTCTCGATCACTTCAGCGTCGATGGCGACGCCATCGAAGGTGATCGCTTGCACGCGCGCCCGCACCGCGCCTTGGATTGCGGGGGCCGGCTGCACGTCCACGGGCGTCAGCGCGGTGATCTGTTCGGCGGCCGCCGTCACGCTCGATTGCGCCAGTGACGCAAGCGCGGGCGTGGCGATGCGCCAAGGCTGATCGGCGGCGTCGCGCGCCAAAATGTAGGCGCGCCCGATCGCTGGTGAGATTTCGACACGCGCCAAGCGCTCAGCCGGCAAATCAATCGGCCGCAGCTCGAGCCAGGAGGCCATGTCGCGGAGCGGCGGCAGTTCGCCTTGCGCCGCCCAGGTCTGATCGCCGTCCGGCCGACGCACATAAAGCCCGCTCGGCTCGACGCCCAGAATAAGGTTCACCAGCAGCGCACCGCGCCCATCCTCGATCTGAACCAGAATGCCGCGTCCGCCCTCGCGCGGATCGTCAACGCCGAGCCGCGCGTGCTTGGACGCATCGCTGGTCATCCGGCGCGTAAAGCGCAATTGCTGCAAGCCTTCTGTGAGCTGCGCCAGGCGCGCCGGCGTCACCGGATAGTCGCCGCGATCGCGCATCACCCACACCGATTGCTCGCCGCGTTGCGCGCGTTCGATGCGATATGAGCCGTCAGCGCTTTGGATCGTGATGCGCGTGCCGCCGCCGATCGTCTCGCTCAGGGCCGGCACAACCAAGCCTGACGCGAGATCGGGCCGCGACGAGCGCATGTTGATCGCCGTCGTCACCGCCGCGATGACCACCAATGCGCCGGCAATCAGAAACAGCGTGAGGATGCGCGCTTTGCGGCGCTCAGCGAGCTGGGTCATGACCGCGCCCTCCCGCGCCGTTGCCTGCGCCAAAACAGGAAGATGCCGACGGCCGCGATCAGCAGCGGCGCGAGCCAGATGTTGATGAACACAATCAGCGTTTGCAGCCGATCGATGTCGCCGCGCAAATCGCGCTCGGCGCGACGCAACTCCCCGCGCACCGCAACGACACGCTCGCGGAAGCTCTCGATCTCCGCATTCTCTTCCGGCGTCATTTCCGCGCCGAGATTGCCGGAGAAAAAGCCCGAGCCGCGCCCGCGCTCTTGCAACTCGGCCAGCCGCGCTTCGGTCTCGCGCAATTCCAGCTGCAATTCTTCCTGGCGCGTACGGATGCGCCGCTCGGCGTCAGCCTCCATATCGTCGACCAATTCCATGCGACGCAGTGACGGTGCGCGCGAACGCAGCGACACCAGCGCATCCGAACCGCCCAACACGTCGATCGCATTGAGCGCAAACGAGGCATTGTCAGCAGCTGCGCCGCCGCTTTGCGGATCGACGTAGAAATCGTCCTCAAGGAAATCGACATCAGCCACGACCACGATCTGCGCCGGCGTCGCCGAGCGCGCGAGATGTTCGACGGGCTCGGCTTCTTCCGAAGCGGGCGCCGGCGCCGCCGTCGGCGCTTCAACGCCCTCCACGGGCGAAGGAGGCGGCGCGGCAGGTGCGCCATCGGGAAACGCGGTTTCGAGATCGCCCGTGAGACGCAGCGCAATCGTTTCGATGCGGCCGCCCGCGGGCGGCCAAATCGCGGCGATGTCGTAGGGCGACGGCCGCGCCAAAGCTTGCGCGGCGGGCAGACGCATCGTCTCGCCGCTGGTGCGCGCCAGCGGCAGAACCTGCACGCCCTCGCGCTCGCTCCAGCTCAAGCCACCCGCCAGGCCAAAGTTGATGCCGCGGCGCAGCCACGCCGTCATCAGGTCTTCGCGGTCCAGCGCCTCAGCCGGCACCGTAAAGAAGAGCGGTTGCGGCGCTTGGCCTACGCCGCCGGTCGTCGGGTCCTGTACCTGCACAGGCAGCGCATTCTCGGCGTCGAGCACAACGCTCGGCGTCATCGCCACGCCCCACCGCGCCATCAGCGGCTCGAGTGTCGATGCAGTCGGGATCGGCGCGACAGGGTTGAATGGATCGAAGCTGGTTTGCGCGCCGCGCATCGCAGCTGGATCAAGCGCGATGAACGCGCGCCCACGGCGCAGTACGAACTGATCGATCGCATAAAGCTGGCGCTCGTTCAGCGCGCCCGGATGGATGATGGCGAGCACGTCAGTGTCGGCGGGGATTTCGGTAAAGCTTGCATCGAGTTTGGTGACGTCGAGCAAGCGGCCCATTTCCATGGCGAAGAGCGATTGGCCGAGCGCAGTTTGTGGATCGGCGGCGGCGGCCGGATCGATCGGCATCGACGTGATCAACGCGACATTGGTGCGATCGGGATGCTCAAGTTCGAAGATGAGCCGGGTGATCTCGTACTCAAGAAACGCTTCGCGCTGCGGGTCGAACAGCGGGATGACGCGCTGATCGTCGATGGCGTTGGCGCCGGTGAGGCCGAAATAGATCGGGTCGGCGCCCTCGAACGGACGCACTGGCTCGATGCCGGCCTCCACTGCCGCATCCTCTTCCTCTGAGAACGCCTCGACGTCGATCTCAACGAACCGCACGCGGCCATGACTACGAGCTGCGAACGTCTGCAGCATTTCACGCACGCGCGCGCCGTAGGCTGTCAGTTGCGGCAAGGGCGCCGCGGCATCACGCGAATAATAGAGCGTCAGCTCAACCGGCTCGCTCAGTTCATCCAGCGTCTGCTGTGTGCCGCGCGAGAGCGAGTAGAGCTGGTTCTCGGTGAGGTCCAAGCGCCAGGAGCGGAACCACGAACTCGAAGTCACGTTGGCGGCGACGAACGCGATGAAAATCGCGAGAGCGGCCAGAAGGGCGTAACGGCGTGCGCTCATGACTTAGCCCCCCCGCCGTGCATCGACCGCGAGCGCCGTGAAGCCGAGGCAGAGCGCAATCAGCGACGCGAAGTAGAAGATCGAGCGAAACTCCACGACACCGCGTTGCGCCGCATCGAAATGGTGCAGGATCGAAAACCGCGCCACCGCTTCCGCGCCAGCGCCGCCGATGAACCCGGAAAAGAAATCCAACACCAGCGGCAAGCCGAGCGCGGTCAGCAGAAACGACACCAGCACCGAGAGCACAAACGCAATCACCTGCGCCGCCGTCAGCGCCGACATAACTGTGCCAATCGCAATGTAGGCCCCCGCCATCAGCAAGCTCGACAGATAAGCCGTGAAGATCGCGGCGTTATCGGGCGAGCCCAGAAAATTCACCGTGATCCAGAGCGGGAAGGTCAACACCAGCGCCACCGCCGCGATCGTCCAAGCGGCGAGATACTTGCCCAGCACCAGCGACCAAGTCGGCGCCGGCAACGTCATCAGCAGCTCGATTGCGCCGGAGCGGGTCTCTTCGGCCCAGAGGCGCATCGCCACCGCCGGCAGGAACACCATGAATATCCACGGATGGAAGCTGAAGAACGAGGTGAGATCAGCCCGCCGCGCTTCGAAGAATCCGCCAACTTGGAACGTGAACAACCCAATCGCGAACAGAAACACCGCGATGAACACGTAAGCGGTGGGCGTGGTGACGTAGGAGAGCAGTTCGCGGCGATAGACCGCCGTCATGCTGGCGAGACCGGGACGTTTTTTCAAACCCGTTCCTCCCCACGCGTCAGCGTCTGGAACGCGCGTTCGAGGCTGCCGTGTTCGTCGATCAATGCCGCCGGCGTCTTGTCGGCGACGATGCGGCCCTGATCGATCACGATAGCGCGCGTGCACACCGCTTCGACTTCTTCCAGCGAGTGCGTCGAGATAATGAGCCCGCGCTCTTCGCCGAGCTTGCGGATGAGATCGCGCACGGCGTGGCGCTGGTTCGGATCGAGGCCGTCCGTCGGCTCGTCCAGGATCAGCAGCATCGGATCGTGCAGGAGTGCTGCGGCGAGGCCGACACGGCGGCGGTAGCCTTTGGAGAGCGTCTCGATCGGCTGATCGATGGTTTCGCCCAGACGGGCGTCCTGCGCGGCCCGGCGGACAGCATGGCGCGCGGCCTCGCGGCTCATGCCGCGCGTTTCGGCGACGAAGCGCAGGAATGTCCACGGTGTCATTTCGCCGTAGAGCGGCGCGCCTTCGGGCAGATAGCCCACGCGCTCCTGCGCGCGGCGGCGCTCCTGGGCGACATCGATGTTGAAAATCTTGGCGGTTCCTTCGTCGGGCTCGAGATAGCCCGCGATCATGCGCATCGTCGTCGTCTTGCCAGCACCGTTGGGGCCCAAGAAGCCCACGATCTCGCCGACATCGAGTGAGAACCCGATGCCGTCGACGGCCTGGCGACGGCCGAATCTTTTGCGCAAGCCATCGACCTGCAGCAGCATGCGGATGCCCATCCCCGTCAGAAAAACGAGCGCCGCTCTTACGGCCCTTCGCGCGAAAACACCACCGCTCTTTATCCACAGAAGCGCGCCCGCGACGGCGAATCACACGCACGCGATTCGAAGCCGTAGCCGACCGGTGAAGACGATTCCGACGGACGCCGCCGGTCGCACACTGGCGTGACGCGAACGGCAAAGGCGTGCTGGAATGTGTGTCCGTTCGACACGCGAAAAGCGCGACTACACGCGGAAAATAAGGGGCCTTAAACGCACAAAAGCCCGCGTTTGGCGCGGGCTTTTGGAAGATAATGTGTGACCGACCGAAGCGCGTACTGGGGGGGCTGGGGGGGCTGATGGATACCCAGCACGAGCCTTTCTCCGGCCGGCCACATGAGTAAGCTCGCGCTCGAACGGGGCGTAAGCAAGGCTAAAACGGGACTTAGTCTAAGAATTAATAAACCCATTGATCTCGCAGCGAAGTTGTACACAGGATGCTCACATGAAGGGTTGTTCGGCATGAGCGGACAGAAGGTTTTCTTCTCCCGTCCTGAGTTCGATTTCTTGATGCGCTTCTACGGCCGCATGGTCGCCGCCGGCGAGTGGCGCGACTACGCGCTCGACGCTCTGCCGGACCGCGCCATCTTCAGCGTCTACCGCCGCACCAGTGAAGCGCCGCTCTTCCAGATCGAGAAGCGCCCCGAGGACGCGCGCCGCCAAGGCGCCTTCTCCGTCCGCGCGGTTGACGGCCGCATTCTGCGTCGCGGCGCCGAGTTGGATCGCGTCGTCGCCGTGCTTGAGCCCAAGCGCATGCAGGTCATCGGCGACTAAAAAGCAAAACGCCCCGGCGTGAGGCCGGGGCGTTCGCTTTTTCAGCTGTTTCCAGACTTAGTTTCGCGAGCTCATCAGGCTCAGGATCATCTGGAAGATGGTGATGAAGGCGATGTAGAGGTTCAGCGCGCCGAAATTGGTCATCACAGCTTGGCCGCGTTGATCGTTGGCCAGGTAGTAATAGCTCTCACGCAGCTGGTTGGTTTGCGTCGCCACCAGCACCGAGAACACAATCAGCGTCACAACCTGCATGCCGATCTCGAACATGCTGGAGCCTTGGATCCAGCCCATGCTGACCGCGGCAAAGTTCAGGATGCCGATAATCGCCAAGCCCCAGATGGCCATGATGACCATCGAGTGCAGGCCCGACAGATTGCGCTTGGTGGTGTAGCCCCAGAGCGCCAAGCCGCCGAAGGCCGCCGCCGTCACCAGGAACGCTTTCGCCATATTGGCGAACGTCACCGTTACGGTGCGGCCGCCGAGCGTTTCCGCGCTCACCGCGTTAGCGGCCAGGAAAACCCAAACGCCAAGGCCGAGGCCCATAAGTGTGACAACGGCCCAATAGAGTAGCCCCGATGCAGCCGGGGACGCGTTGCGCATGAAGAAGCTGGAACCCAGCAGCAGAACCAGCGGGCCCCACTGCACGATGTAAAGAACAGGCGGCGTCAGCACCGTCTGCGTCACCTGCGGGATCATGCCGACGGCGAAAGCGAGCGCCGCTGACCACGCCAGGCCGAGGCCCATCTTGGTGTAAACGCCGAGCATGAAGCGGCGCAGACCGGGGTCGATCGCCATCTCCTCGCGGCCGATCGGGATCGATCTTGCCCCTGAGTGGTAGTCGCTCATCAGAATAAACCTCCTTGACGTAGGGGCATTCCCCCGAACCGTAGACCCATATATGGCGGGCTTCCCCCACTGCATCAAGCCGAACCGGGCGCCGCTTGTTATTGCGAAACTGCCAGGACAAGCCCAATTTCTCTTTTACGAGGAGCGCGGGAAACTGGTTCCCTCATTCGTGCGTTTGAACAATGGGCCCGCGCCTGCCTGTCTTGGGCGGGACCTGCGGAGAATCGCGCTACCTGGGGCGCGGAGGTTGAGCCGGGGTGGCTGACGAAGACGAACCGAAGACGCCGGACGATCCGTCCGGCCCCCCCGAACAGGGCGAGCCTCCGCGCGCCGAAAACGGCCCGCCGGAGCAACCGGTCAATGAGACCCCTGACGAGACGCTGTTCGAAAGCGAGCCGGAAGAAACCCTCGACACGGCGCCGGAGCCTGAGCCGCCGATCGAAGATCCGGTCGTAGAAGAACAGATTGCCGAGAGTGAGATAGAACAACCGATCGCTGCGCGCGAAGAAGCGCCGCAACAGCCGTCCGATCTGCCGCCGCATTACTTCCGCGCCGCTGGCGATCCTGACGAATCCGAAGCTGAAGCGCCGCCGTCGCAACTGGGGCGCCTGCAAGCGCGCATCGAGCAAACGACGCGCGATGCGTGGTCGGTCATCGAGCCGAAATGGGTGGCGTTCTGGGGCGCGGTGCGCGGCTTCTTCATCGCGGTCTGGCATCGCCTCCGCGGCATCCGCCAACCGAAATCGCTGCGCGAAGCGGCGGTGTGGAGCGGTTGGCTTGCCGCTGCCGGCGTTGGCTTCGTTGTCGCGTTCTTTTTCTTCGTCACCTGGGGCATGCCCTCGACCGACGATCTCTGGGAAGCGCGGCAAGGCCAGTCGATCACTTTCCTCGACCGCAACGGCAATGTGATCTTGCGCGAAGGCGCCCAGAACGCACCGCCTGTCGATCTCGAAACGCTGCCGCCTTATGTCGGCCAAGCCTTCCTCGCGATCGAGGACCGGCGCTTCTATGATCACTTCGGCGTCGATTTCGGCGGCATGATGCGCGCCGGCGCCGAGAACTTGCGCGCCGGCCGCGTGGTGCAAGGCGGCTCGACCATCACGCAGCAGCTGGCGAAGAACCTCTTCCTCACCAACGAACGCTCCTGGCGCCGCAAGGCGCAGGAAATTATGCTGGCGCTCTGGCTCGAGAGCCGCTTCACCAAGGACGAAATCCTCGCGCTCTATCTGAGCCGCGTCTATTTCGGCGCTGGCGCTTATGGCGTGGAAGCAGCATCAGAACGCTATTTCGACCGCCCCGCGCGCGAACTGACATTGCTGCAAGCATCCATGCTTGCCGGTCTCGTCAAAGCGCCGTCGCGTCTCAATCCTGCGCGCCAAGACATCGGCGCCGCGCGCGATCGCGCCAGCGTGGTGCTCAATGAGATGGTGGCGATGGGCTATATCAGCGCCACCGAACGCGACGCGGCGATGCAAGAGGAGCTCGTCATCAGCCGCCGCAATCCAGCTGGCGTGCTCTCATACTATCGCGACTGGATTGATCCGCTTTTAAACGAAGTGATCGGCCAGCAGCGCGACGACTTCATCGTCGAGACCACGATCGACATCGCCGCTCAACGCACCGCCGTCGAAACCGTCGAAGCCATATTGGCCGAGCAAGGCGAAGACCGCCGCGTCGCGCAGGCGGCAGCGCTCTTCATGGACGACGAAGGCGGCGTGCGCGTCATGGTCGGCGGGCGCGACTATGACGAAAGCCAGTTCAACCGCGCCACCCAAGCGCGCCGCCAGCCCGGCTCGTCGTTCAAATACTTCATCTACCTCGCCGCGATGGAAAACGGCCTGACGCCGTGGAGCGTGCGAGAAGATGCGCCGATCACGATCTATATCGACGGCCAGCCGCCCTGGACGCCGGGCAACTACACCAACGAATTCCACGGCGCGGTGTCGCTCAACTCCGCTTACGCCAATTCGTTCAACATGGTGGCGATCCGCGTCGCCAATGAAGTCGGCGGCCAAAATGTCATCGACGTCGCGCGCCGCCTTGGCGTCCGTTCGCCGCTGCACAATTACCATTCGCTGGCGCTCGGCGCCCAAGAGATCACGCTGATGGAAATGACGCAGGCTTACGGCGCGATGGCGTCAGGCGGCTTCCGCGTCGAAGGTCACGGCGTCGCGCGCATCCGCCGCGCCAATTCGAACGAGACGATGTGGAGCTGGCGCCAGGACAACCGCGTCCGCGTCATCGAAGAGCGCCCGCTCCGCTACATGAATCTTATGATGAGCCGCGTCGTCCAAGCCGGCACCGGCACGCGCGCGCGCATGACCACGCACCAAGTCGGCGGCAAGACTGGCACCGGCAACGATTATCGCGACGCTTGGTTCGTCGGCTACACGCCCGGCATGGTCGGCGGCGTGTGGGTCGGCAACGACAACTTCACCATCACCGGCCGCGTCACGGGTGGATCCATACCGGCTGACATATGGGCCCGCATCGCACCCGTCGCGCTGCGGAACACGCCTTCGCGTCCGCTCGAAATGCCGCGCGACGAAGACTACGACGTCGGAGTTCCCGATCCCATCGCGCCGGAACTCACCGCCGTTGGCGCACCCGTTGGCGCCACTATCGGCGCGCCGATCGATACGCCGCCCGACACGCAAGATCGCTCGCTCGATTTCGGCCCTGAAGGCTAAAGCGCACTTGCGACGCGTTGGCGCCAAAGCGTCGCGCATTGCTCAAGCCTTTGGAGCGCCTACACTGCAGCCTTGAACGAGGTTCAGCATGCAGTGGACAAACACCAAAGACGGATACGGCTGGCTTTCGATCGCACTGCATTGGCTCGCCGCGATCGCCGTCGGAGTCATGCTCACCACAGGCTTCCAAGCCGATTTCGCGGGCGACGCCGGTGACCGCGCCGCGCGCGCGACGTTGATGTGGTGGCACATCAGTTTCGGCGCGACGTTCTTCATCATCCTGCTCGCGCGCGTCATCTCGCACTACACGCAGCCGCAACCGACGCCGCCCAAACAAGCGCCGATCTTGATGTTTCTCGCGTCTGCCACGCACCACATCTTGCTGGCCGCGATCCTCATTCAAATCATCTCAGGCCCGCTCGCGATCTGGTCGGGCGGCCGCGCGATCAATATGTTTGACGTGCTCTCGATCCCGAGCCCCTTCGCCACGCGCAATGAAGGCGTTCACGAAATCGCGGAGACTTTGCACGCAGTCGGCCGCTGGGCGTTGGTCGGTTTCATCGGCCTGCACATCCTCGGCGCACTGAAGCACGTCTTCATGGATGATAGCGGGCGGTTCCGGATGGCGACGCCTGGCAAGCGCTCTTAACGCGCAAACCCCACGGCGTGCAGCGCGCAGCCATGCTGGTGCAGCCAGTCCCGGCCACGTTCGTAGTCGGGCATGCACTTCTTCACGTGCGCCCAAAAGCGGCGTGAGTGGTTCATCTCACGCAAGTGCGCCACTTCATGCGCGGCGAGATAGTCCAGCACGTAAGGCGGGGCCAGGATCAGCCGCCACGAAAACGACAGCACGCCATCGACCGAGCAAGAGCCCCAGCGCGAGCGCAACTCCTTCACCTGGATTTTCACCGGGTTCACGCCCAGCGTCACCGCATGGTGCGCGACGCGATCGATCAGTTCTTCGCGCGCGCGCTCCTTGAAAAAGCGGATAACTCGCGCTTCGAATAGCGCTGGATCACTCGCCGGCACGACGAGGCGCGGGATCAGTCCCGGCTCCACGCGCGCGACCCCGCGGCCTCGCTCATAGGTCAGCTCGTGCTCAACACCGTGATAGGTCACGAACGAGCCCGGCGAGAGCGACACGCTCTTTGGCAGTCGCGACAATTCCTGCGCAATCCAGCCCGCGCGCTCGGCCGCGAACTGCGCCGCGTGTTTCAGATAGCGCTTGGACGGCGCCGTCGCGATCGCCTGACGGCGCGTCGGATCAATCCGCACCGACACGTGCCGCGCGCGCGGATTGACAATCAGCCGCACGGCCATGCGCCGCCCGTCGATCGTTTCGATCTCGGTTTGAGTTGGCTCTTCTGCCTTGCGTCGCGAATCGAAGCGCATACGCAAGAATCTCATGCTTCGCGGTTTCTCGCACCCATCGCCGCCGGTTAAGCTGCTGAGGAAGGTGAGCACATGACGCACTATCAAGGCTCCTGCCATTGCGGCGCGGTCCAGTTTGAGATCGAAACCGAAATCACCGAAGTCACGATGTGCGATTGTTCGCTCTGCAGCAAGAAGAACGCGCTCATGTGCACGGTGCACGAAAACGGCTTCAAGCTGATTGCGGGGGAGGACAAGCTCTCGCTCTACACGTGGAATAGCGGCGTCGCGAAGCACTATTTCTGTAGCGTCTGCGGCATCTATCCGTTCCACAAGAAGCGCTCGATGCCCGACCATTACGGCGTCAACGTGCGCTGCCTTGAGGGTTTCGATCCCGCCAGCGTGCCGCTTCGCGCCGCTGAAGGCCGCACGATGTCGCTCGTCGATCCTGTGTCGAAGGCCTAGGCTTCGACGACCTTCAGCGCCGGCTTCTTGCGCGAAGACGCCGACTTGAACGAGCGCATGAAATCGCGCACGCGCGGATAAATCTCCGTGCGGAAACGGCGGCCCGAGAACACGCCGTAATGGCCGACCCCCGGCTGGATGTAGTCGCTGCGCATCGCTTCAGGGATGTTCGAACAGATGTCGTGCGCGGCCTGGGTTTGGCCGATGCCGGAGATGTCGTCGTTCTCGCCTTCGACCGTCAGCAGCGCAGTCTTGGTGATCTTGCTCGGATCGACGCGGCGGCCGCGATGCATCATCGTGCCGTTGGCCAGCGTGTATTCTTGGAACACTTCCACCAGCGTCTGGATGTAGAACTCTTCCGAGAGATCCATCACAGCGAGATATTCATCGTAAAACAGGCGGTGCTTATCGGTGCTGTCGCCGTCGCCCTTCACCAGGTTCTGGAAATAGGCGTTGTGCGCATCGACATGGCGCGAAAGGTTCATGCCCATGAAGCTCGCGAGCTGCAAAAAGCCTGGATAGACGCGGCGAAACACGCCCGGATAAAGCCCAGGCACGGAATGGATCATGTTCTGCTTGAACCATTCGATATCGCGCGTCTCGGCCAGCTTGTTCGGCGCCGTCGGCGATTTGCGCGCATCGATCGGCGAGCCCATGATCGTCATCGTCGCCGGCGTGCACGGA
>LNFM01001329.1_pt1 | contig 56800 bp, 53 predicted proteins | sample 596031 | NCBI WGS metagenome assembly LNFM01 (sample SAMN04254537, study PRJNA301005) | activated carbon metagenome | isolation source: dual media filters at the Ann Arbor, Michigan drinking water treatment plant | place: USA: Ann Arbor
CCCCATCCTCTGGGACGGCGAAAACACATCGATGCCGACCACGATGGTTCAAGGAGCAGGCAATGAACCTGATTGAAAAGCTGGAACAGGAAGAGATCACCCGCGTCTCGGGTGGCAAGACCATCCCCGATTTCGCGCCCGGCGACACCGTGATCGTCAGCGTCAACGTGGTTGAAGGCACGCGCAAGCGCGCTCAGGCCTATGAAGGCGTGGTGATCGCCAAGCGCAACCGCGGCATCAATTCATCGTTCATCGTGCGCAAGATCTCCAGCGGCGAGGGCGTCGAGCGGACGTTCCAGTTGTATTCGCCGTCGATCGCCTCGATCGAGGTCAAGCGTCGCGGTGACGTGCGTCGCGCCAAGCTTTACTACCTGCGTGATCGTTCCGGCAAGTCGGCGCGTATCCGCGAGAAGCTTGCGCACAAGGGCAGCAAGGCAGCGGTCGCTGCCGCCGTTGCCGCCGCCAAGGCGGAGTGACACTGGACGGCGGCGCCAAAGGCGCCGCCGCCGTGATGCCGCAGGGATGACTGACGCCGCGTCCCCGTTCCCCGAGGCGCGCGCTGCGCGCCGGCCCTTGTTCGATCCCGAGTCGATCCCACACGATCCTGCGTTTGCCGACCCGGCCATCCGCGGCGAACCCGTCGTGGCGGAGCGACTGCGCTCGGCGTCGCTGCGGTCGCTGTTTACCGCGCTGCCCGACTGGGCGCCCGAGATCCGCACCGATGACCGCTGGCGCGCGCTCGACGTGCCGATTCGTCCGGCAGCCGTTCTGCTGCCTCTGCTGGCGCGCGGTACTGAACTGAGCGTGTTGCTGACGCGACGCACGGCCCATTTGTACGATCACGCGGGACAGATCAGCTTTCCAGGCGGGCGGGTCGAAGCGGGTGATCGCGACGCCACCCACACGGCATTGCGCGAAGCGGAGGAAGAAACCGGCCTGTCGGCGGATGCGATCGACGTCCTGGGAACGCTGCCCGAGTATGTGACCGCCACCGGGTACGCCGTGACGCCGGTGGTGGGCCTGGTCGAGCGCCCATGGACGCTGAAGCTCGACTCCTTCGAGGTGGCCGAGGCGTTCGAAGTCCCCCTCGCGTTCCTGATGAATCCGGCGCATCACGAACGGCGGCGGATCGTCTTCGAAGGCGCCGTGCGAACGTTCTACGCGATGCCCTGGGTCGCGCAGCAGCGCAGGTACTTCATCTGGGGTGCGACAGCGGCAATGCTGCGCAACTTCTACGGACTGTTGCGAGCCTGACGGCGCGCCGCGACCGCTTCAATAGAATGCGGCTGTCCGTCGCGCGCGTACCGCGGCACGGCAGCCTCATCGGAAGAGCATGGGATTCGTCGCACTGATCATTACGTTGCTGCTTGAGCAGGCGCGGCCCTTGCCGGCGCGCTCTGCGTTCGGCATGGCCGCGGAGACGGTGGCCGAGGGTGCCGAGCGCAACTTGAATGCAGGCAAGCGTCGCCATGGCATGTATGCCTGGTTGCTGGTGGTCGTGGGCAGTGCGCTGGCGGTGGGTGTCGTCTACGCGTTGGCCTGGCAGGTCTCGGTGTTCCTCGCACTCGCGGTCAACGTGGCGGCGCTTTACGTGACGATGGGGTTTCGTCAGTTCAGCCATCCCATCACCGAGATCCAGCTTGCGCTGGCCGCTGGCGACGTCGACGCTGCGCGGCGCGAACTGACCGCATGGCGCAAGCACGATGATCCGGCGTTCGACGCGACCGGCATGCAGATCGATGAAGTGGTGCGGGTCACCATGGAAACCGGCGTCCTGCTATCGCATCGCCATGTCTTTGGCGTCTTCTTCTGGTTCGTGGTGCTGCCTGGTCCGACGGGTCCGATTCTTTATCGCGCCGCCGAGTACGTGGCGCGTCGGTGGAACCGGCCGGCCACCAGCGGTGGCACGCTCGATCGCTTTGGAACCTTCGCCCAGCGCGCCTTCGCCTGGATCGACTGGCTGCCGACGCGCCTGACGGCGCTGGCGTTCGCGATCGTGGGCGACTTCGAGGGCTCGATCTATTGCTGGCGGCAGGCGTCGCGCGTTATCGCACCGACGCCCGGTCAGCCATCGCCCGACGGACGCAGCCTGTTGCTGTCGGCCACCAGCGGCGCACTGGGTGTCCGGCTGGTGACGGCCGCGGAATCGGCGCGCATCTTCGACGAGCCAGGCCACGAGGGTGGCGGTTTGGCCGAACCGGAACCGCGGCGGCTTCAATCGGGGATCGGTCTGGTGTGGCGTGCGCTGATCCTGTGGCTCGTCCTGCTGCTGCTGCTTTCGCTGGCCGCGTGGACCAACTTGTAGTCGTTGGTCAGTTGCTAGTCGCTACGCGATGCGCCGCACTGCCAGCAGGCGCCGAACTGCGCTTCGATCGACTCGCCGCACGTGCACAGCCACGCCGGTCCATCGGCGGGCCGTTGGATGTCGGCGATCAACTCGCGCGCGCGCGGTACATCCAGCGCACTGTCGATCCACAACTGCGGCGCGCACTCCATGAACGGGATCTCCCCGAGCGCGCCGGCGAGCGTTGTGTTCCGCACGTCGCAGCGTATGCCCGCGGCACGCAACACGTTGGCATAGTGCTCGGCCTGCAGGCGGTTGTCGCATCGCTGCAAGAGCCTCATGTCGTCTCTGCGGCCAGTTCGGCATAGAACGCATAGCGTTGCGCACTGATGGTGCCGGCAGCAACGGCGGCGCGCACCGCGCAGTCCGGCTCGTTGATGTGCCGGCAGTCGTTGAAGCGGCAGCGTCCGAGAAACGGCGCCAGGTCGGGCAGGGCTGCCGTGCGTTGCTGCAGCGACAGGTGGGCCAGTCCAAACGCGGTGAAGCCCGGCGTGTCGATCAATGCGCCGCCGCCATCGGCTGCTGCGACATCGAACCAGCGCGACGCCGTGGTGGTCTGCTTGCCGACGTTCAGGCGGGTCGAGTACTCCTGCGTGCGTGCGTTGGCGTCGACCCGCAGGTTGAGCAGGGAACTCTTGCCCATGCCGGACTGGCCCACCAGCAGGGTCGCGCGTCCGGCCGTGGCGGCACCGAAGCGCTGGCGTGCATCGTCTGGGTCGCCTTTCGCCGACAGCGCGAGCGTAGCGACGCCAAGCCGGGCTGCCTGCTGCAGTGCCGCCCGCGCGATGTCGATGCCGTCGAGCATGTCGGTCTTGTTCAGCACCGCCAGGGCTTCGATCCCGGCGACTTGAGCGGCCGCCAGGGCACGCCAGATGAAGTGCGGATTGAACGGCGGTCGCGGCGCAAAGACGACGGCAACAAGATCGATGTTCGCGGCCAGTTCCTTGACGCGGAACGCGTCAGAACGGAAGAGCAGCGATCGACGCGGCTCGATTGATTCGATCGTCGCCTGTTCACCCGCCAGGCTGCACTGCACCAGGTCGCCGACCACGACATCGCCGCGCTTGCCACGCCGGGTCGCGGTGATGAGAGGCGCCAGCGCGGAGGCTGCGTCGCGCACCAGGCAATGCCGGCCGAACGTGGCAACCACACGTGCAAGCAGGCTGGTACCCGAATGGGGCGAGCCGGCTGCATCAACTGCGCGCGCGCCGCGGCGGGCAGCACCCTTCACGCGGCCGCCCGAGCGGCCGATGCTGTGATCCCGAGTGCGTCCGCGGTCCGCCTCACGCGCCACGACCGGCGCATGTACGCCACAGGGCGTCGGTCTTCGCTGCGCAAATGAAGTCGTTCTCCGAGACACCACCGACCGAATGCGTGTTGAACCTCACTTCGCACCGGTTGAACGACACCGCCAAGTCGGGATGATGGTCCTGCGCATGCACGATGAACGCGAGCGCGTTCACGAAAGCAATGGTCTCGTAGTAGTTGCCAAAACGAAACTCGCGCACGAGGCTGCCGTCGACATGCCGCCATGGCAGCCCGGCCGCGGCCAGCTGCGCCGAGACCGCGGCCGCCTCCATCGATGGCCCGTCGATATGGCGGCAGGTGCGGGACAGCAGATCGGCGAAGGTCAGCATTGGATCGTCTGGGTCATGCCGTCGCCGGCAGCGCGCGATGCGCCGCGCCCGCGGCCAGCAATCGCTCGATACGCACTGCCGCCGGCGGGTGCGAGTCGTAGAAGGCCGAGTGCAGCGGATCAGGCGTCAACGTCGAGGCATTGTCCTGATAGAGCTTGACCAGCGCATTGATCAAGTCCTCAGCGCGCGCGTGCTGGGCGGCAAAGGCATCGGCCTCGAACTCTTGCTTGCGCGACAGCAGGCTGCCCAACGGCGCCAGGACGAACGTGAACACCGGCAGCACGAGGACGAACAGGATCAAGGCGAGACCATCGCTGCGCGCTCCGGCCGATGACGGCTCGACGCCCAGGCCAAGGTAGAACCATGGCTGCTCGATCAGCCAGCCCAGGATGGCAAGGAACGCCAGGCTGGCGATGAACGAGAAAGCGAGCCGCTTGGCAACGTGCCTGAGCTTGAAGTGTCCCAGTTCGTGGGCCAGCACCGCCTCGATCTCGGCCGGCAGCAAGCGCTCCACCAGGGTGTCGAAGAAGACGATGCGCTTGGCGCGGCCGAGGCCGGTGAAGTACGCGTTGCCGTGCGCTGATCGGCGCGAACCGTCCATCACGTACACGCCCCGGCTCGAGAACCCCGTGCGCGTCAGCAACGCATGGATGCACTGTGCGAGATGGGCGTCCTTCAGCGGCTCGAATTTGTTGAACATCGGCGCGATCAAGGTGGGGTAGAGCACCAGCACGAGTGCGTTGAACACGACCCACACGCCCCACGCGTACAGCCACCACCAGGCGCCGGCCGACTGCATCAGCCACAACACGGCGGCGGTGATCGGCAGGCCCAGCGCAGCGGTCAGCATCAGGGTCTTGAGGTTGTCAGCGAAAAACAGGCCGAGCGTCATGCGGTTGAAGCCGAAAGACTGCTCGACGCGGAACTGGCGATACCACTCGAAGGGCAGGTCGAGCAGGCTGATCAGCACGACGACCGCGACGACAATGGCCACCTGAAACGGCAGACCATCGCCGACGAATCGGGTCAACTCGTCGGCCATCCACTGCAGTCCTCCGAGCAGGGTCAGTGCCACCAGCACCGCCGCGCCTGCAGCGGTCTGGATGAGACCGAGACGCTGCTTGGCGACCGTGTAGGCAGCCGCCCGCTGGTGTGCAGCGAGCGAGATCTTGTCGGCGAACTGCACCGGAACCTGATCGGCGTTCTGGCTGACGTGGCGGATCTGGCGCAGTGCGAGCCAGTACTTCAACCCCACCATCAGCAGGAGGAATGTGACGAACAAAAGAGAAAAGGTCATGACCATGGGTTCGGGCGCCGGCAGATGCGGCCTAGGAGCCGCAGTGCGCTGCTCCCTGGCGTTCAAGGGCGATGATATCCGCCATGCGAGAATCGATCGCCGTTCTTCCTCCCCCGTACTCCTGATCGCTCCACTGTGAACTCGACCCTCCGCCATGCCAGCTTTGACGAGAGCAACCTTGTCTGGATCGACATGGAAATGAGCGGGTTGAATCCGGACTCGGATCGCGTGCTCGAACTGGCCGCGGTTGTCACCGATGCCCAGTTGTCTGTCATTGCCGAAGGGCCGGTCATCGTCTTGCGGCAGGCCGATGCCGTGCTCGGCGGCATGGATTCCTGGAACACCGCCACCCATGGGCGCTCTGGGCTGACCGACAAGGTGCGTGCGTCGCAGGTCGATGAGGCCGCCGCCCAGAGCCAGATGATCGCCTTCCTGTCGGCCTACGTGCCGGCCGGCAAGTCGCCCATGTGCGGCAATTCGATCTGCCAGGACCGCCGGTTCATGGCGCGATGGCTGCCAACGCTGGAAGCGTACTTTCACTACCGGAATGTCGACGTCAGCACACTGAAGGAACTCGCGCGTCGCTGGGCGCCGGACGTCGTTCGCGCGTTCGAGAAGAAGAGCCGGCACGAAGCGCTGGCCGACATCTACGAGTCGATCGACGAACTCAAGCACTATCGCACTCACCTGCTGAAGGTGTAGCGCTTCGCGGTTGTTACTCGGGCACGCCGGCCTTGCGCAGGCCGGCTTCGATGTGGGCGGCGTGCTGAAGTCGCGCTGGCTCAGACCCAGTTCGAGCTTCGGTCTTCAGCCAGCCGATGCGAAATTCAGGCCGCAGGCGCAGCAGTTCGGCCTTCGCTTGACTCGCCGCCTTGGCATCGCCATGCATCGCGTAGGCGGCGGTCAGCAGGACGTAGTCGAGCCATTCAGGCGCAAATGCAGTGGCGCGCACGCACGAGTCAATGGCTGCCTCGTACCTGCCAAGGTAGAGGTAGGCGCGGCAACGATTGTGAAGATGGACGCCGACCAACGGCCCTTCAGGATTCAGGCGCAATGCGCGATCGAACGCAGCGACAGCCTCTTCGCTTTGTCCCGCGGAGATCAGCAGCAGACCACGCTGGGCATGCGACTCGGTGATGTATGGATTGAGCGACAGTGCGCGTTCGATCGCTTCGTTGGCAGACGGCAGTTGCCCCTGCAGATACAAAACCGTCGATCGCACCAGCCAGGCGAAGGCACTCTTGGCGTCCAGGCTGACTGCGCGAGTGGAAAGTTCGTCGGCCTGCTTGAGAAGGGCACGTCCACGAATCTCATCATGCGACGCGCTGCCCTGGTAGCCGATGGTCATGGCCAGGCCGCTCAGTGCCGTCACGTTGGCGGGCTCCAGTTCCGAAGCGCGTGCATATAGCTGGCGTACTTCGTCGAGCGCCTGATCGGTGGTCGCATTGGGCAGCATGGCTGCGGCCCGCCAAGACAGCGTGTAAGCATCGACCGAGGCTCCGGCTGGCATCGGCCTGGCGAGTTCCGCGCGCCGCACTTCGCCAGCCAGTGCGTTGCTCAGGCGGCCGACAAGCTCGAACGGGACGCTGGCGCCGCTTGGGCGCTCCGGCTCGGTCGTGATGGTCCACAACTGTGCGCCGCTCTCGGCGCTGATCAATTGCGCCGAAACGCGCATGCCATCCGGCTCGCCAAGTACGTTCGCCGCCACCACGAAACGCACGTTCATCTGTGTTCCCGCCTCGCGCGCATCCACGTTGGCACCCTTGAAGCGGCTTGCTGTCGAGGGTGCCACCACGACGCCCGACAGCGTCTTGGTCATGGCGGTGGTCAACTGATATGTGAGGTCGTCGGCCGCAGCGAGGACGTCGGCCTTGCTGCCACCACGCACGGTGGCCGGCAGCACCAGCACCGATTCGCGCGGTGGCGGCACATCTGGGTCATCGACGGGCCATCGCCAGACGGCGAGCGCGGCGATGCCCACCGCAGCGGCGATCAGCGCCGGGCGGCGCAGACGGCGCAGGCTCTGGCGCATTCTTGCGCGCCGCACCGCCGTCGCATCGGTGCTGACCTTGAACACGCGGATCGGCCGCGAGATGTTCTTCACGCGATGATGGCCGACATCCACCAGCCGGACGCCCACGAGTTGGCGAACCTGCTCGCGGACGGCCTGCGAAATGGCGACCTCGCCCGGCTCGGCCAGTGCCTCCAGGCGCGCTGCGACGTTGACGCCATCGCCAGCGATCTCGGCGCCGTCGATGAGGATGTCGCCCAGATTGATGCCGATGCGGAACTGGATGCGGGAGTCGGGCGCCAGATCGCGATTGCGCTCGGCCATGGCGCGCTGAATCTCGACGCCGCAGGACAGTGCCTCGACCGCACTGGCAAACTCGACCAGGAAGTCGTCGCCCTTGCTGCGCACGATGCGGCCATGATGCCGCGCGATGGCCGGATCGGTCACGCTAGCGCGTACCTCGCGCAGACGCAGATGCGTGCCGCTCTCGTCGCGCTCCATCATGCGGCTGTAGCCGGCGACATCGGCCAGCATGACGGCAGCGAGACGTCGCACGGGCGGAGCAGCGGAACTGGGCGGTTCGTCGGGCGCGGTCACGGTGTGCGTCGGCACGCTTTCAGTGCGTGGGTACTCAAACGGGGGCAGTGTGTCGCGGTCGTCTCTGTGCTGCAAGTCAACGCGGAGTTGCCGAGATTGCCCGCCGCCGACGGGGTAGGCCGCTTCCGCTGATCGGCGAGCCAGCGCGTGTCACCGGTCAGTCGGTCGCGCGGTGCCGCGCTCGTATACTCGACAGGCGGAGCTTCGCTGCACGCGCGCCTGCCTTCTCGCCGTAGTTCAATGGATAGAACGGGGTCCTCCTAAGACTCAGATGCAGGTTCGATTCCTGCCGGCGGGACCACGCGCTTGCCCGTCAATGACGTTTGTGCGCCTGCTCGGCATTGTCGACTGGACTGCTGGGTCACGCGACGCTCGACTCGACCAAAGTGCAACTGCACGGCCCACATCTCGGGTGTGCGCCAAGTTGGGGCAGGTGTTGCTTACGGAGCGTGCACCCCAGCGAGAGCCTTGTGGCTGCGTGGTTTGCGCGTGTCGGTGGCGCGTTTATCCACAACCGCTGTGGATAAACTCCGCGCCCTTGATTGGCATGGGCGTTGGTCCTCGCCCAGTATCGTCACCCTCTTCGGATTTCTGCTGATGGCTGCTACCCCTCGTCACCGTTCGCCCCGCGCTGCTTCCGACTATGGCGAAGGGTCGATTCGTGTGCTGAAGGGACTTGAGCCGGTCAAGCAGCGGCCCGGCATGTACACGCGCACCGATTCACCGTTGCACGTCGTGCAAGAAGTGATCGACAACGCCAGCGACGAGATCCTTGCCGGGTTCGGTACGCGCGTCGATGTGACGCTGCATGCCGATGGCAGCGTCAGCGTCGAGGACGACGGACGCGGCATTCCGGTCGGGCTGCATCCGCAAGAGCAGGCGCCTGTGGTGGAAATCGTCTTCACGCGATTGCATGCCGGCGGGAAGTTCGACAAGCGCTCCGGCGGCGCCTATTCCTTCTCCGGCGGTCTGCACGGGGTGGGCGTGTCCGTGACCAATGCGCTTGCGGCGCGACTCGATGTCACGGTCTGGCGCGACGGCAAGAAGAGCACGATCGGCTTCGCCGATGGTGACGTGCGCGAGCCGCTCGTCACCAAGAGCGCGAAGGGCGAAGACAGGACCGGCGGCACGCGGGTCCAGGTCTGGCCTGATCCGAAGTACTTCGACAGCCCGGTCGTGCCGGTCGATGAACTCGAGCGGCTGCTGCGCTCCAAGGCCGTGCTGCTGCCGGGCACCGAGGTCACGCTGCTGGTGGAGAAGACCGGCCGCTCGATGCGCTGGCGCTACGACGGCGGCCTGCAGCAATACCTGCTCGCCGCCCTCGGGGTCGATCCGCTGCTGCCGCCGTTCGAGGCGGAAGGCTATGCAACGGCCGATGACGAGACCTACGCCGAGGGCGAGGGCGCCGGCTGGGTCCTGCTCTGGACCGAAGAAGGCCCCCTGGTGCGCGAGTCCTATGTCAACCTGATCCCGACACCGGCGGGCGGCACCCACGAGGCGGGCCTGCGCGAAGGCATGTTCAATGCGGTGCGCGCATTCATCGACGCCCACAGCCTGCTGCCCAAGGGCGTGAAGCTGCTGCCGGAAGATGTGTTTGCGCGGGCCAGCTTCGTGCTGACCGCGAAGGTGCTCGACCCGCAGTTCCAGGGTCAGATCAAGGAACGCCTGAACAGCCGCGACGCGTTGCGCCTGGTGGCGTCGTTCGTGCGGCCGCAACTGGAGATCTGGCTGAGCCAGCATCCGGAGTACGGCCGCAAGCTCGCTGATCTCGTGATCCGGCAGGCGCAGGCGCGGGCACGGGCGTCGCAGAAAGTCGAGAAGAAGAAAGGGTCCGCGGTCGCCGTCCTGCCGGGCAAGCTCACTGACTGCGAAAGCACCGATCTGGCGCGCAACGAGATCTTCCTGGTCGAAGGTGACTCGGCCGGTGGCTCGGCCAAAATGGGCCGCGACAAGGAATTCCAGGCGATCCTCCCGCTGCGCGGCAAGGTGCTCAACACCTGGGAGGTCGAGCGAGACCGCTTGTTCGCGAATGCCGAGGTGCACGACATCGCCGTCGCCATCGGGGTCGATCCTCACAGCGCGACTGACAGCCCCGACTTGTCCGGGCTGCGCTACGGCAAGGTCTGCATCCTGGCCGACGCCGATGTTGACGGTTCGCACATCCAGGTCCTACTGCTCACGCTGTTCTTCCGTCACTTCCCACGCCTGCTCGACGCCGGCCACGTGCACGTGGCGCGGCCGCCCCTGTTCCGGGTTGACGTGCCGGCGGCTGGCAAGCGACCGGCGCGACGGATCTACTGCCTGGACGACGCCGAACTCGATGCAACCCTCGAGAAGCTGGTGGATGAAGGCGTGCGGGAGGGCAGCTGGAGCATTGCCCGCTTCAAGGGACTGGGCGAGATGAGCGCCGAACAGTTGTGGGAGACCACAATGAACCCCGACACCCGCCGCTTGCTGCCGATCACCCTGGGCGAACAGGCGCTCGACCAGACACGCGGCACGATGACCATGCTCATGGGGCGAGCCGAGGCGCACGCGCGGCGCGCCTGGCTCGAAGAGCACGGCAACGAGGTCGAGGCGGACATCTAGCGCCACGGGTGGCGCGCAAGGCCACGTCGCGCGGTTTCGAGGGCGATTTTCGAGGCAACTCCTTGCGCGATCATGGCGGTTCTCGGCGATACTCCGCGGTGTCAAAAACGCCAAATCAAGCAGGCCGTGACCCCAGATTCAGCCCTCCCGCAGTCGTCGACCCCCGAGGCTTCGCCCATCGTGGCACCCTGGCGGCGGCTGGAGCGCCAGGGCGCGGTGGCGCTGGGCATGCTGGCACTGGCGGTCAGCCTGTTGGGCGCCGACCTGGCGGGGCTGGGTGGGGCGAGCAGTCAGGTGCTGCGGGGTGTCGCCCTGCTGTTGCTCATGTTCGCCGTCGCCGTCCTGCTCGTCCACCGGCAGGCTGCGCGACAGGCGCGTCAGGTCGCCATCGGCATCGATGCCAGCATTGAGTCTCTGGATGTTGGCGTGGCGCTGTTCGACGCGAATGACCAGCTCGTGCGCTGCAATCGCGCCTATCGCACCCTCTACTCCGAGATCGCCGACCGCATCCAGCCGGGGGTCGCCTACGACGACCTGATGCGTGCCTATTACCCGCTCGCCGCGCCCGAGGTCATCGACGGTCGCACGCTGGAGCGTTTCATCGCTGATACGCACAATCGTCGCCACGGCTTGGCGGCGAGCGAGATCGCGCGCCGAAGCAGCGAGGGCTGGTTGTTGATGACGGACGCGCGCACGCCCGGTGGCGGCATCCTGAGCTTTCGCGTGCCGGTGCTCGAGCAGCGGGTGATCGATCTCGAATTGCGCCAGCGCCGCCGCGTGGTCGATGACTTGGCCGAACTGACGCTCGACTGGTTCTGGCACACCGACGCTGAGGGTCGCTTCGTCAAGTTCTCGGAGTCGATGGAGCCGATCTTCAAGTACGCGCCCGAGCGGCTGCTCGGCAAGCGCATCGACGAGGTGCCGGGCTTCGAGCCGGAGGCCGAAGAAGACGCTGCATACCGTGCCAGCCTGGATGCCAGGCGCGCCTTCCCCTGGTTTCGCTTTCGCTGCCTCGACGGGCAGGGCAGCCCGATCTGGGTCGCCTTGTGCGGCCGACCCATACTCGATGCCGAGGGCAGGTTCAACGGCTACTACGGCGCCGGACGTGATGTCAGCGAACGCGAGTCCACCATTGCCGAGATGCGCCGCAGCGGCGAACGGTTGCGCGCGCTGGCCGAACTGGCCACCGAGTGGTACTGGGAGACCGACGCCGAGTTGCGCTTCACCAGCGTGCGTGGTCCCGGCGACGTTGCCAAGGTGCTGCACGAGAAGTTGCAGGGCAAGGCGCTCAGCTACCTGTGCAATCACTCGCGCTATCGGTTCGATTGGCCGGCGCTGGAGAAGGTGATCGCCGCACGCGAGGCGTTCCGGCGCGTTCGATTTGTCACGTCGGCACCGGATGGACGGACTGCCTACTTCGAGGTCTCGGGCCTGCCGGTGCTGGAGCGCGGTCGCTTCATGGGGTACCGCGGCCTGGTGTGGGATGTCTCGGAAAGAGAAAGCCTGCTCGCCCGCGTCACCGACAGCGAAGCGCGCTTTCGCGCCCTCACGGCCCTGTCATCGGACTGGTACTGGGAAATGGATGGCACGTTGCGCTTCTCCAGCGTGCAAAGTGGTGGTGCCAGCAACGCCGTCACCAGCACGGAGATCCTGGGACGCCCGCTCTGGGACAGTAGCTACGAGCCGGTGCAGCCGGGTTCCTGGGACGAGTTGCGCGAACTGCTCGCCCAGCACCGGCCTTTCCGCGACGTCCTGCTGCGCCGCGCCCGCAGTGGCGGTAGCTCACCGCAGTTCACCCTGATCAATGGCGATCCGGTGCTGCTGGCCGACGGCACGTTCGCCGGTTATCGCGGCGTCGGCAAGAACATCACGGACCAGGTGCGTTCGCAAGAGCGCATCGAACGTCTGGCCAAGATCGACGCCCTGACGCAATTGGCCAATCGCCAGTCGTTTGACGAACGCGCGCAGCAGCTGCTCACGGCCGCCTATGCCGAACAGAAGCAGTGTGCGCTCCTGTTCGTCGACCTCGACAACTTCCGCCTGCTCAACAATGGTTATGGCCATCGCGTGGGCGACCGCGTGCTCACGATGGTGGCCAATCGGATGCGCTCGGTAGTCGCCGAACCGAATCTGCTGGGTCGGCGTGGCGGGGACGAACTCGTGGTGCTGCTCACCGATGTGCCGCGGCCCGAGGGGGCGGTCGAGATCGCGCAGCAGCTGATCAAGTCGATCTCCGAGCCCGAGCGCGTGCTCGGCATGGAGGTCAGCGTCACGCCGTCGATCGGCATTGCGTTCTTCCCGACTGACGGTGCGGACCTGGATGCGCTGCTGAACGCCGCCGACGCGGCGATGTACCAAGCCAAGGATGCGGGCCGCAAGACCTACGCGTTCTACACGCCGGCAGTGGCGCGTCGCGTCGACCTGCGGCTGCGGCTGGAGCAGCGCCTGCGCAAGGCGCTCGAGTCGCGCGATTTCCGACTGTTCTACCAGCCGCTGGTGTCGCTGGCGGACGGCAAGATGGTCGGTGCCGAAGCGCTGATTCGCTGGAAGGACGCGGAGTTGGGCGACATCTCGCCGGTCGAGTTCATTCCGATCGCCGAGGAAAGCGGCCTCATCATCGGCCTGGGCGACTGGGTGATTCGCGAAGCTTGCCGGGCACGCCGCGTGTGGCGCGGCCTGGGGCTCGATCTGCCGCCCATTGCGGTGAACTTCTCGAGCGTTCAGCTGCGGCAGATCGGTTGCGTGGAGAGCTTCCTCGACGTCCTGAGCGAGTACGAAGTGCAGCCGGGTGACATCGAGATCGAGGTCACAGAAACGGGCCTGCTCGACATCTCCAGTGTGGCGCGCGAGAACCTGATCCGGCTGCGCAATGCCGGTGTGAAGATCGCGCTGGATGACTTCGGTGTCGGCTTTTCAAGTCTGTCGCACCTGCGCGACCTGCCCATCAATCGCCTGAAGATCGACCGCAGCTTCACCGTCGAATGCATGCGCGACGCGCGCACGCTCACGATCGTCAAGGCAGTGATCGAGATGGCGCGCTCGCTCGGCATCGCGGTGACGGCTGAAGGCATCGAGACGCAGGCTCAGCAGACCTGGATGCAGCATCTGGGTTGCGACTCGGCACAGGGTTACCTGTTCTCGCGGCCCATCCCCGCCGACGATTTCCTGCGCCTGTTTCTCGACAAGCGCGGCGTCGGACGCGAACGTTCGCTGATGCACTGAGGCCGGCGGCGTCGCCTGGCGTGCCCTCTGGTCAAGCCGGTGCTGGCTGGCGTCAAAGGAGGTATTCCACCTGGCGGGCCATCCACTCCTGCGCCTTGAGCCAGCGGCTGCGCCGGCTCCACTGCTCAAGCGTGATTTCCTTGCAGGCGACGACGTCGGCGTCGAACAGCTGCTCCAGGTGACGGGCGAAGCCCGTGTTGACGACGATGACGTTGCACTCGGCGTTGTGCAGGAAGCTGCGCCAATCCATGTTGTGGGAACCGATACTGGACCATGCGCCATCGATCACGAGGGTCTTGGCGTGCAGCAGCGCATCACAGTGTTCAAAGATGCGGGCGCCGGCGGTAAGCAGGCGGCCGTAATGTGAGCGACCCGCATGGACCGCAGTCGGCACGTCAGAAAAGCCAGGTAGCACCAGGCGCACGTCGACGCCTCGCCGTGCCGCCCCGACCAGCGCGCGCATCAAGCGGCGCGTCGGCACGAAGTAGCCCACCGTGATGAAGATGCGGCTGCGCGCCTCCTCGATGGCGCCCAGCAGGGCGGGATAGAAGCGGCCGCGTCGTTCTCCTGCGCTTCGCGCGGCCACGGCAATGCGCTGTCCGCCGACCGCATGCAACTGAGGAAAGTAGCGGGCCGGCGCCACCGGACTGCCGGTCTGCAGCCGCCACTGATCGAGGAACAGTTGCTGAAGCTGCGTCACGACCGGCCCCTCCACGCGCACATGCGTGTCGCGCCAGTGGGCGGCGTTGGGGTCCTGGACGTTGGCGATTGTCTTCCTGCCGGCGATGGGCATGGCTGAGGAGCCGGATGAGTACACGCTGCTGATGTTCACACCGCCGGTGAACGCGACCCGCCCGTCGACAATCAGCAGCTTGCGATGATCGCGCAGGTTCAACGACCAGGCGATCGGATTGACCAGGTTGCGCCACGGCAGGATCGGGTTGAACTCGCACAGCGAGATGCCCGCCCGGCGCAGTCGCTCGACGTAGCGCCCCGAGGTCCGCCACGAGCCGCAGCTGTCATAGATCATGTTGACGCGCACGCCGCGGGCGCACTTGTGAATCAGCAGACCCGCCAGCTCCTCGCCAGGGCCTTCGGCCTCGATGGTGTAGCTCTCGATGTTGATGTGGTCGCGTGCGGCGCTGATCGCCTCGATCATCGCCGCGTAGGCCTGTTCACCATCGACCAGGACCCGTGTGCTGTTGCCGCCCACCGGGGCGCGATCGAGTTCGACCGACAACCGCACCTCGTGGCGTGCCAAGGCCCTCAGCGCGACCTGCCACCCGGGTTCAGGCAGCGACGACTGCGTCGGGGCCGGTTGAGTCAGCGGCCTGGCGCCGGGGTGTGGCACCAACCTGCCGGCTGAAGGCACCGAGGCGGCCGCAGCAGCGGCCGAGATCATCGCGCGCAGCATTCGCGCGGCGTCGTCACCCGGTTGCGCGGGGTGGTGCGTCGGCTCGCGGGGCGTGGGTGACGAGGGCATGCGGCTTCACCGATCCTCGTTGCCGGTCGCAGAGTTGGAGTCGGGCTGAGGCAGCACGGGGTGGTCTTCGGTTCGCTCGTTATCCGGTGCTCGGTCGTCAGCCGTCATCACCCTGCACGGCGGTGTTGCGTTCGAGGCGGGCGGCCGCGTTGTCGTCTGGCTCGGCAGGGTCGCGCGGCGACGCGTTGGAAAAGTCGGGCGACTTGGACTTGCCTTGAGGGCTCGCGCGTAACTTCATGTTGATGTCATCGAGTCGTCAGCTCGGCCGCGCCGACGAACGCGTTGGTCTTGTTGATTGGGCGTGGCGACGATTCGCAGCAGTCGGGTGCGACACCGGCAGTCCAGGCGTGGGGTGCTCAGGGCTATCGCGGTCCACCCGATCGATGCGTTCGAGAGGCGACTGACGTGCGCGGATGGCGTCTGACGTCACGTCACGTGATCGAAGTGGGCTCATCGCATTCGCTCCTGCGGCCGAAGCCTGCTGGGACCGCCGATCCACGCGCCGGCACACGCTCGTGGGCAACCGCCATACCCGTCAGCAACAGCGGCCTGACGCACGTAAGGCATGCGGCTTGCCGACACAAGCTACGTGGAACGTGATGCGCATCCCTGATGGGACGCCATGCGCTCCGAGCCTTCTTCCTCACTACTGGAGATTCGCAATGAAACTAAGAATGTCCCTGGCTGCCGTTGCAGTTGCAGCCGCACTTCCGATGCTCGCGCAGGCTCAGACCACCCGGTCGCCCATGACGAGTTCCACCGCAGAGAGCTACTCGCTGCTGCCGGGGACCACGCGCGGCTACATTGCCGGCAGCGTCGGTCGTGCCGAGTTCGATACCTTCTGCGCGTTCAATTGCGACGATCCGGACATCTCCGGCAAGGTGGTCACGGGTGGATCGTGGTCGAACATCATCGGCGTTGAGCTCGGCTACTTCTACTTTGGCAGCGCCAGCCGCAACGGTGGCGACACCGAGGCGCAGGGTGTCAACCTGTCGCTTGTCGGCAACCTGCCGATCGGTGATGTGTTCAACGTGTTCGCCAAGGTTGGCACCACCTACGGGTGGACCGACGTCTCGGTGGCGCCCGGTTTCGGCTTCGTGTCGGGGACCGACAACGGATTTGGCTTGAGCTACGGCGCGGGTGTGGGTTTCGACCTGAACCGCAACTGGACCCTGCTTGCCGAGTGGGAACAGCATCGACTGAAGTTCGTCAGCGGGCGCGATGAAGTCTCGTTGCTTTCTCTCGGCGTGAAGTACCGCTTCTAAGAAGAGGATGCCGGTCGGCCAGGCTCGGTCGACCGGTTAAGGACGCCGGTCGATTCGGTGATGTCGACCTCAGCGGTCCGACGCGGGGCGAGCGGCATGGCGCAAGCAGCCGGCTGCACCGGGTTTGCCTGCGAAGCGACGCGTGGACCAACCGGCAGTTCATTGCGCCGTCGACGCCACCAGCGCTGCGCAGGATCGGCTCGCACGAGCGCCTGGATCGTCTTGCCTGACTGCACCGGGCGCTCCAGCCACCTTGTGAACGGTCGCAGGCTGTGCTTGCACCGACAGAGCTGGCGGGCGGCAAGGAGCATGGGGACTGCCACCAACGTTCCTGCGATGCCCCATGCCCAGCCCCAGAACATCACGCTCAGGAAGATGACGACCGGATTGAGGTCGAGCCGACGCCCGATCACGATGGGATTGAGCAGGTACGTCACCAGTGCGTTGAGCAGCAGTGAAAGCAGCGGTGGCGCCACCATCATGCCGAAGCTGTCGAAGGTCGCCACGCCTGCCATCAGCAGCAGGGCCATCAGCACCAGCGGTCCGAGGTAGGGGACAAAGTTCAAGGTGGCGGTCAGCGCGCCCCACAGGGTCGGATTGGGCAAGCCAAGCAGCCACAGCGCGCATGCGGTTGCCACACCCAGAACCACGTTCAGCAACGACATGGCGACGAGGTAGTGCGCAACATCACGCTGCGCGCAGCGGGCCAACGCAAGACCAAGCAGGCGCGCGCGCCGGCTGCGTGCGCTCTGCATCAGTCGCACCACCAGCCAGTTCTCCGAGGCGAGCAGGAAGTAGAGCAGGATCACGGTCGAGGCTGCCATCAGCGCGAATGCGGTGGCTTGGCCCAGCACCAGACGGGTCAGGCTGACGCCTTCGCCGGCCAGTGTCTCGTTGATTGCAGCCGCCTCCGCGCCGGGCGCCGGCGGTGTACTCCCGACGGCGGCGGCATGCAGCAGCGGTGCTGCCTCGCGCAGTCGCTCCAATAGGCGGGCAAGGTCGGCGCTGCTGGCGGGCGCGCGACCGAGCCAGACGCTCGCGGGATCGGCCAAGGCGATCAGGACCGCGGCCAACGCACAGAGCAAGACGCCCAGCACCAGCGCCGCGCCAACGGGTTCAGGTAAGCCGACCCGGTGCAGGCTGGCGACTGGACCAGCAAGTACCAGCGCCAGCAGCACGGCCAGCACCATCGGCAACAGGAAGGGCTTGCCAAGTGGCAGCAATGCAAACACGGCCACGGTCGCCAGCACGCGCAGCGGCCACGGTCCGGCGCTCAGGCTTGTCGGCGCAGATCCCGAGTCCTGAGCCGATGGCGAGCGGTCGTGCGCCGGCGGCTCATCAGTGCCGCAGCGGCCGTCCTGCCTTGGCCGGCGCGGCGCCGAAGCGGGCGTCACGCGTCCCTCGACAACATCATTGGATTCGACGCCGAGCACGCAGCTTCTTCCGTCGGCGTTCATCGGCGTGGAGACCAGGCCCGAGCTGCCGATGGAATCGACCCGCAAGCAGCGGCCGCCCAGCCGCGCGCGGGTCGACCTTTCTCAGCGTGGGGCGGGCGCTGCCGCTTGATCGTCGGAGATGATGATCTCGACGCGACGGTTCATCTGCCTGCCCACTGGGGTCGAGTTGTCGGCCACTGGGTAGTCCTGCCCATGCGGTTGCACCTCGATGTTCTGCCCGGGAACGCCCTCGCGCGCCAGGGCGTCGCGCACGGCTTCGGCGCGGCGTCGTGACAGTTCCATGTTGTACTCGGCGCTGCCGGTGCTGTCGGTGAAGCCTTCCACCGTCACCTTGCGGTCCGGGTGCTGCTGCAGTACCCCGGCGAGCCGCTGCACGGAGCGGCGCGCGCCCGGTCGCAGTTCGGCCTTGTTGACGTCGAACAGTACGTCGCTGCCGAGAGTCACGACCGCGCCCCGGTCGGTCTGCTTGGTGTTGAACTCCTGCAGCTGACGCTTGAGTTCCTCGGCGCGCCGCTCCTGCTCGGCCGCGGCTGATTGCGCCACACCAACCTGCTGCTGTGCCTGCCGCGCCTGCATCTGCGCCTGCTGTGCCTGCTGCTGCGCTTGCTGAGCTTCCTGCTGCGCCTGCTGCGCTTGCGACTGCGCCACAGTGGCGTCGCGGGTGCGCGCCTCGAGGATGATCCGCTCGCGTGCCGCATTGGACTGTTGCACGCGCTGCTCGGCATTGCGCGCATCGGCCTGCGCGATCGCTGCAGCCGCCAGTTGCTGCGCGACATAGGAACGGTGCGCGACTTCATCGCGGCCCCGGTCGCTCAGTGCAGCAGCTTCAGCGCGGCGCAGTGCGTCCTGCGCGCGGGTTGCCTCCACCGCGCCGAAGCGTGCGACCAGCGGATCGCGTGCCATCTGGTCCACGGCGTCGCGCGCGTTCAAAAGTGCCGGGTCGGACCGTGGCGTCGCGCAGGCGGTCAGCACCAGCGCCAGCGCGATCACAGCAGTACAGCGCGCAGCCGACGGAAAACTCGATGTTCTAGAGGTGACGCTCATTGTGGCTTCCTTTGCAGTTCGTCCTGCAGCGCCTGCAGACTTCGCTCGATCTGGGTTGCAGCGTTGCGCGCGCGAACCGAGCTGGCGCGCGCTTGTGCCAGGCGTGCGTCCGCCTCGGCTGCTTCAGCCAGGCGCCGCGCGAGATCGTTGTCGCCGCGGGCCGACGCCTGCTGCGCAAGGTTGAGCTTGCTGCGCGCGGCTTCGAGTTCTGAACCCGCGTACTCGCGGGCGCCGCTCGTCTGTGCTGCCTCCAGCGCGGCCTGGCCGGCGGCCATTTCGGCTTTTGGGGCCGGCGTGCTCGAGCAGGCCACCAACAGAAGGGATGCGAGACCTGCAGCGAACGCCAGAGCGCCGCAGCGGACCGAGAAAGTGCCGCCGGTGCGCGACTGCGACCGGTACGTGTTGACCATGGGTGTCCCCTGACGTTTAGGTTGTAGCTGCGTCAGCACGTCATGTGCCTGCTTCGACTTCCCGAGTCCGGCAAAGGCACGGCACGGGACAAGGGCCCAGGCCGCACACGAGCCCCTGCAACTGCGCAAACTGGGCGCCGCACGCTGCCTCGGCACCGAACACGGCACCGAACGCTTACGCAATCTTCGCGCTGGCGCCATTGCTGCTCATTGCAATCTCCCGTCGGCGACGAGGCAGCGCTCGGCGCACAGGCGCTGCTGGAGTCCGCGTGGCGCGAGCCGCATGGTGCGTGGGCCACCGCGGGAGCGGTTGTGACCTTGCTCATCGGTGCCACCGGCGTGTTCGTCGTGCTGCGCAACGCTCTGAACACCGTGTGGGAACTGCCGGAGCCGGCCGAGCAGCCGGCGAGGTCGCTGTTGCTGCGCGCGCGGCTGGCGGCATTCGCGCTGGTGCTGGGGATCGGCTTCCTGTCGATCGTCTCGTTGCTGCTGTCAGCGGCGCTGGCTGCGGTGAGCGGGCGGGTGACAGGCGAGACCGAAGTCTTGCGCCTGGTCCTGAGCATGATGGAAACCACGCTGTCGTTGGCATTGCTGACCGCGGCGTTCGCCCTGCTGCTGCGCTGGCTGCCGGCGAAGCGACCCCCGCGGGTTGCAGTGTGGGTCGGTGCGATTGCGAGCGCAGTCCTGTTTGCGGTCGGCAAGAATTTCATCGGGCTGTACATCGGCCGCGCCAGTTTCACCGCGGCCTACGGCGCCGCGGGCTCCTTCGTGGTCTTGATTTTGTAGGTCTATTACCCGGCGCAGCTGCTGCTCGTTGGCGCCGAGCTGGGTCGCACTGCCGCCGCGCACGTGGGGCCGGCGCCTTGAGCCATCAAGACGACAAACGACCGCGGATCACCCACGCTCCCAGCAGCATCAGGCCGGCGCCGCCAATGACGAGGAAGCCGATGTTCCAGGGCATCGGATCGGCCACCTCGCGTACGTTGTGCAGCTTGAGCACGTGGTGATTGACGATGCCCTCGACGCTGTTGAACAGTCCCCAGCCGAACAGCAGGGTGCCGATGAACTCGCGCGTCGAGGGCAGCTGCAATCGGCGGCGCGTGCGCGACCACAGCACGAAGATGCCCAGCAGCGTCACCAGGTAGGCGCCCGCATGGAACAGGCCGTCGGCCAGGACATTGAGGCGCAGCGCGGCAGCGTCGGTGGGCGGCAGCACCGTCGACACCATGTTGTGCCACTGCAGCAGCTGATGGAACACAATGCCGTCGAAGAGCCCGCCGAGCCCGATCCCGAGCAGGAGCGGACCTGCAAGTGCGCGCAGCGGGGCGCGGGGCGGATAAACCGGGCGGGACATAAACGCCACCGGCAACCGGCTTGCCCGTGAGAACTGCCCTTGATGGACTTGCGCCGGCATCGAGACGACGAGGCGCGGCACTTCAAGCTGTTCGAGCGGGCGATGGACAAGCTGGGTGCCGATCCCACCGCGTAGACGCTCAGTGTGGACATGGTTGCCGACCCGCGCAGCACGATTTCCCAGGCGCTCAATGCGCTGCTCACAGCCGAGCCGGCTGATAACGCGGGTTGGGAACCGCTGATCAAGCTGGCCCGGGAACACGGTGAAGATGAGATGGCACAGGACTTCGAGCAGGCCTAGCAGAGCGAGCGCACCTATGTGGCACAAGTGCAGCGCTGACTTGAAGCGCAGGTGCTAGAGCCCGCCTGAGCCCGCCCGATCCACGCGACGCACACAACGCAGAATCCGGAACGGTCTGGCCGGTGTGCCCTCCCGGCCGGAGGTCGATCGGCAGGGCCTGTCCGCTGTGACGCCGCGGCACGGTCTGGCTGCGCTCACCAGTGCAAGAGCCTGACAAGTCCTACTCATGAGCGCGCAGCGCGCGCCGCCTGGCCTGCGCGAGCGCACGCAGCAATTCCAGCACGACGCCGCTGAATGCCTCGTCGAACCACGGGTGAGCCCCGCTGGCCGCTACGATCAGGCCGTCTCGGCAGGCGCTGCCCCAGAGCAGCGTATCGCCCGCCAGCAGCAGATGCGGCGCATGTTGTTGGATGTGACGGGTATCGAGCGAGGTGCGCCATGCCAGATGCGCCTTGGCACGGGCAAAGGCGCGGTAGTCGGTGCCGCTGGCGGGAGGCCGCCCGAACTTGCGTTCGGCCAACACGGCGTCATCGAAGTTCGGCTGGGCCGCGTCGGCTACCACGATATGCAACACCTGCTCACCGCTGACGGTCGGCTGGTCGAGCGCAACCTCGATCAGCGGCGATGCAAGGTCAAATGCCTGCTCGACAAGGTCACTGTCGAGCAGCGGCGCGTGCGCGCTGAATGGTTCGGCGCCGACGATGGGCGACTCGTGCATCGCGAACGTCGGCGCCGCGCGCGACCTGTCACGGCGCCGCGCCGAAGCCTACTGGGGTGTACGAACGATGATGTCGTCGCGCACGTCTTTCACGCCCGGCACCTCGCGAGCAATCGAGACTGCCTTCGACTTTTCTGCGGCGCTGGTGGCGAAGCCGGACAACTGAACCACGCCTTTCAGCGTCTCGACGTTGATGCGCGTGGCTGCCACATCGTCGTCCTTCGCAAAGCGCGTCTTCACCCGCGAGGTGACGGTCGCGTCGTCGACGTACTGGCCGGTGGTGGACTGGCCGCTGGTGATTGCGCAACCTGTAACGCCGGTCCCGAGGGCGGCGACGATGGCAAGGGCTGACAAGATGTTCTTCATAAATGACTCTCCAGTAGGTTGCGCGCATTCACTTGCGCCGTTGATGCAAAGTTGATAAGCAGACGCGGTGCCGGCAACGGCGTTCCCGTAACGTTGATGGCAACGTGCACGCCGTACGGCAGGGGTGTCCTGGCGGGTACGTGCCTCACCGACTGCCGACAGCTGCTGTCACGGGCGCCTGCGGGCTGGTCTTTTCACCAGTCAAGCCCGCCGGAAGCAGGGCGGCCAGGCCGGCGTCCGTCGGCGCACGAGCGTCTGCGTGCCGCACGGCCGCTGCCGCCCGCCTGCGCGTGTTGACCGCAGCCGTCTGCACCGCGCTGCGAATGCGCTCTACCGTACTGTCCCAGCTCATCGCTTTCACCAACGCACGCATTTGCTGCAGCCGCTGTGTCCGCTCGTCCTCCGTTTCCGCCAGTGCCCGGCGACAGGCGGCGATGAACTCGTCGGTGTCCTGCGCGATCTCCACGGCCCGCCGATACAGGCGCTCGACATCGGTGATCGCGGTGCTGACCACCGGCTTCTCAGCTGCCATGTACTCGAGGGTCTTGGTGGGACTGATGAAGCGCGTCGATTCGTTGCGAGCGAACGGCACGAGGCAGACGTCCCAGCCGGCGACCCAGTGCGGCAGGCGTTCGTACGTCTGCTGGCCGAACCAGTGCAGGTTCGGGCGGGCCGGTAGATCGCCGACATCGATCTTGACCACCGGCCCCACCATGACGATCTGCCAGGTCGGGTCGGCGTCGGCAAGGGCGGCGATGAGATCGCGGTCCAGTCGCTCATCGATCACGCCGAAGAACCCGAGGCGCGGGCGCGGCAACCCTTCGTTGATGCCGTTGAGCGCATCGTCCGAGCGCCCTTCGCTCGCCGGCTGAGTACGCGCCTTGGGTCGGTAGTGCGCGGCGTCCACGGCGCTGGGCAGGCACAGCACGTTCGGGTGCATCGCCCGCTTGGCGTCGTACAAGCTCGGACCACCGCACAGCACGAGATCGGCGGTCTTCAGGAGGGCGGCTTCGCGCTGCTGCATCTGGCGCGGCGCGTCCTTGAACGCAGCCAGTGCGTCCATGCAGTCATAGATGACCAGTCGAGGGTGCAATGTCGCGAGCAGGGGCAGCGCCAGAGGCGTGTAGAACCAGGCGTCGCAGCTGTCGATGTCGAAGTCGCGCAGGTACTGCGCGAGCAGCGGCTGCAGATGCGGCAGCTGGTCATCATGGAAGCCGGGCGCACCGCATGGCGTATGCGGTCGGAGCACCTCGACCCCGCCGCAGGGGCGAAAGCGCTCCAGGTAGGCGGTCGCGACGCCACTGACCGGCTCTTCGATGAAGATCACCGGGCGATCGCCCGCGAGGCGCGAGAGCAGGTGCTGCGGCCGCTGGTAGACGAAGTCCCAGCGCAGGTGGGAGAAGACGATCAGGGGGACAACGACATCCGGATGCTGCATGAACCATTCCTGAGGAAGGTGGAAGCGCGTAAACGATGAAGGCAAGCCGGCGGCGTGGGTGCTGCCCGCCGCGCTGCCACCGACTAGACCGACCCGCTGCAGCGGCGCCGCGACATGTCGCGGGCGCCGCTGCGCCGCTCCTCGCGACGCAGGGCGGCTTGCGCCGTGCCGACTATTCGATGGTCTGACGCCGACCGCCGCGACTTTTGCCGGCATCGTCGGCGTCGTCATCGCCTTCGAGGGCGGCGCCGACCGGCTGCGCATCGGCGCTCTCATCATCCCCGGCCGCATCCTCGGCGAGACCCAGCTCCATCTCGAGCTCCATTCGGCGAGCGGTCATCTGTTCGAGCAGCAGCGGCCAGTCGACCTTGGCGCGTTGCAACTGCTCGAACATCTCGCTCTCTTCTTCCTTGATATGGTGCTTGACGTACTCGCCTAGCACCTTGAAGGTTGCAGTGAACTTTGGGTCGTCCGCATCGAGGCCATCGAGCTGCTCGATCAACTGCTTGGCCGATGCATGCTCGACCTCGGCCTCTTCGAGCAGGTCCTGCTCCTTGAGCGCACCGCGCAAGGCCGGGTAAAAAAGCTCCTCTTCCAGCTGCGTGTGCAGCTTCAGCTCCGTGCAGGCAAGCGATACAAGCGACTCGCGCTCTTCCGCGTCCTCCTGTGAAAGCTTTTCAAAGTCGCGGAACAGCTTCTTCGCACTCTTGTGATCCTCGATCAGCATGTCGAGGATCTCCTTGCGTGCCGCCGAGGCGTTTTTGCTGACTGCCATGTCGATCCTTTCTGGTCAGGTGATGTGGCGGCAGGTGCCGCGCGCCATGTCGCAAGGCAATCCGCATTCCGCAGAACAAGGACGAGCCGACATTGCCTTGCGACAGGGGGCGGCACGAAAGCTGCCTTAGCTTGCCCGCCCGAAGGAGCGAACGATGACCAAGGTTTCCGTCAAGCGGCAAGGTTCGACTCAGGGCAGGACGCAGCGACGCACTGGCGGAAGCGATGCGCCCCTGCCGCGGGTCCCCGCCGAGCGTGACGAGTCGGCCGATACACAGGATGAAGGTGCGCCCGCAGCGAACAGCGATCCGCTGCGTGCCGACATGCGCCAGGCCAACGCTGACCTTGCTCAGGGGCAGGTCGATACCGATGAGCGCCAGCGTGCCGCGAACGGATTGATGGACCGGCTGCAACGCAAGACCACGAGGAGTGACAAAGAATGAGTCTGTTCAAGAACTTGATGGCCGGGGTGAACGCGGCGGCTACCGGTCATCCCGACGCCGACGGCAGCGTCGTCGAAGGAAGCCAAGATCCGCGCGTGACTTCGCCGCGCGTGCGCAAGGCGGTCTTTCCGGTGGCTGGTCTGGGAACCCGGTTCCTGCCAGCGACCAAGGCGGTGGCCAAGGAGATGCTGCCGGTGGTGGATCGGCCGCTCATCCAGTATGCGGTGGACGAGGCGCTTGCAGCCGGCATCGAGGAGATGATCTTCATCACCAGCCGCAGCAAGCGTGCGATCGAGGACCACTTCGATACCGCGGTCGAGCTCGAGCAGGAACTGCAGCGCAACGGCAAGGACATCCAACTCGAGGAACTTAAGCGCCTGATCCCGCCCAAGATCAAGTTCTCATTCGTTCGACAGGCTGCACCGCTGGGCCTCGGACATGCGGTGCTGTGCGCCGAGCATGCGGTCGGCGGCGAGCCGTTCGCGGTGCTGCTGCCGGATGATCTGATCGATGCAACCCGCCCGGCGCTGGCGCAGATGGTCGAGCAGTTCAACCTGCGCCCGGCCAGCCTGCTGGCAGTCCAGAACGTGCGGCCCGACGAGACCCACCGCTATGGCATCTGCGATGTGGTGGTGACCGATGCGCGGGTGGCTCGCGTGCGGGGCATCGTCGAGAAACCCAAGCCGGCACAGGCGCCGTCCACCCTGGGCGTGGTGGGCCGCTATGTGTTCACGCCGACGATCTTCGATTGCCTGCGCGATATCACGCCCGGTGTGGGCGGCGAACTGCAATTGACGGATGCCATTGCCCGGTTGCTTGCGCTGGAGCCGGTCTTTGCCTATCGCTTCGCCGGTCAGCGCTACGACTGCGGGTCGAAGGAAGGGATGATGCAGGCCACGGTGATGCTCGGACTGCGCCATCCGGAGATCGGCCACTCGACGCGCCAGCTCATTCTCCAGGAAGCGGCCCGCATGCTGGCCGAGTCACAGGCCGAAAGCGACGACGCAGTGACCACGGCTCGCGCCACGGCCCTGACACGCCGCGCGCTCAGCCTGGTCCAGACCCCGTAACCGATCCACCAACGGACACCAGCGACCGATCGCCGCGCGCAGTGCGCGCGACGTGCGGCGCGGCTCTCAGTGAGGACCGCTTGGCGGCTCGCATCTTGATCACCGGCGTGGCCGGTTACATCGGCGCCCATGTCGCCGTCGCCTTGACCCAGGCCGGGTTCGAGGTGATCGGCCTGGATCGCCTGCCGGCCAGCCAGCGCGGCGTGATCGGCCGATTGCAGCACGTGTGCGGTGATCAACTGGTGGTCGACCGCGTCGACCTGCGTGAGCCGGTCGCGGTGCTGCGGTCCCTGTCGCGCCATCGGCCGGCGGCTGTGGTTCATTGCGCGCTGCTGGGGCCGGGGGCGGTATCTCCCTTGGCGTACTACGACAACAACGTGCACGGCCTGACCACGCTGCTCGCTGCGATGACGGCGGTCGGCCTGCGTACCTTGGTGATGGCCTCGTCCAGCGCGATCTACGGCAAGCCGGCGCTGCCAACGGTGACCGAACGCAACCTGCCGGCTCCGCTAAACGCGTATGGACACTCGCTCGCAGCGTGCGAAGACCTGCTTGCCGACATGCGCGCGGCCGATCCACGCTGGCGCATCGCGGTGTTACGCGTGTTCCAGCCGCTCGGTGCGCATGACAGCGGTCTGATCGGTGACTACGCCCTCGGCGCCACGGATCTGCTCGCCCAGGCGTTCGGAGTTGCCACAGGGCGTGCCGACCGCGTCCAACTCCACGGCGGCGACTGGCCGACGCCGGACGGCACGCGGGTGCGCGACCTGGTCCACGTGATGGACGTCGCGCGCGGCGTCCTGCGCGCGCTCGAGGCGCTCGCGCGCGGGATCGGCTCGTTCACCGTCAACCTCGGCAGCGGCCGAATCTGCTCCGAGCTGCAGTTGCTGGCTACGGTGGAGCGCGTGCTGCGGTGTGCGGTGCCGTTTGTCTTGGGCAATCGACAGGAAGGAATTACAGAAATTCTTGCCGATAGCCGACGTGCGAAAACGCTGCTCGACTGGTCTGCACAGTTGAGCATCGAACAGATGTGCGCCGACGCCTGGCGGGCGCGGCGCCTTGCGCAGCGCGGTTCGAGCGCATCCGAACTCACGACGCTGCGGCCGACGCCTGGCTCTCCCGCCGGGTCATGGCACGGATCGTGAAACGTTTGGACGAGCGATCAAAACACGAGGGAGAACACTGGCATGGATACGCGACTTCGGCTCGAACATCGTCAAGGTCAGACGCTAACGCCGCGTTTGCAGCAAGCCGTACGCCTGCTGCAGCTCTCCACCCTGGAGTTCACGCAGGCCGTACAGCAAGCCCTGTCATCCAATCCGTTTCTCGAGACTGAAGAGACGGAAGACGAGCAAACTTCAAATGCAGCCGAAGCCGCGTTAGGCGCGCTCGCCGACCCCGCGGTCCAGTTGCTGGACCCGATTCCGGACGGCGCCAACGACCATCAGGCCGACGAAGCCGGCTGGGAAGAGTGGGGCGGCAGCAATGGCCCGCGCACCTCGAACGACGACTCCGACGTGGATGCAACCGACCTGGCCGCTGCCAGTGTGTCGCTGCGAGAACAACTGCAGAACCAGCTCAACATGCTGAGCCTGTCTGACCGCGATCGCCTGCTCGCCGGCACGGTGATCGAAGCACTGGACGACGATGGCTACCTGCGATTGAAGTTCGAGGAACTCGATCCGCTGCTCGACCTCGATCCGACCGCCGATGAGACCGAGTGGTTGATCGCGCTGCGGATGGTGCAGTCGCTTGAGCCGCGGGGCGTCGCCGCGCGCGATCTGCGCGAGTGCCTGATGTTGCAGCTGGATGACCTGCCGGCGAACGCGCTGGCGCGACGGATCGTCGCCGACCACCTGGATCACGCTGCGCAGCGCGACTGCGAGCGCCTGGCCGCCATGCTGGGCCTCGACCGCGTCCAGGTAGACGAGGCCTGCGCCAGCATCCGGCGGCTCGATCCGCGTCCGGGATGGCGCTTCGGGGGGCCGGACGTGCGGTTTCTCATTCCCGATGTGGTGGTTCGCAAGGTGCACGGCAAGTGGATCGTACGTCTGAACCAAAGCGTGGTACCGCGTGTGCGGGTGAATCGGGTCTATGCGGAGCTGTTCCACAGCCATCGTGATAGCCGTCATGGCGAACTGGCGAGCCACTTGCAGGAGGCGCGCTGGACCGTGCGCAACATCGAGCAGCGGTTCTCGACCATCTTGCGGGTGGCGCAAGCGATCGTTGACCGGCAGAAGCACGTCTTCGACTTTGGCGAGCTGGCGATGAAGCCGATGGGATTGCGCGAGATCGCCGACGAACTCGGTCTGCACGAGTCGACCGTGAGCCGGGTGACGAACAACAAGTACATGGCCACACCGGCCGGCATCTTCGAGTTGAAGTACTTTTTCTCGCGCGCCTTGCCCACGGCGACCGGCGGAACCTGCTCGACCACGGCAATCCGGGGCGTGATCAAGGATCTGATTGCGGCCGAAGACCTCCACGCGCCGCTGTCGGATGCGGAGATCGCGCGCTTGCTGCATCGCCAGGGCCTGCATGTGGCACGTCGCACCGTGACCAAGTACCGGCAGATGATGAAGGTGCCCGCGGTCGAGGCGCGGCGACAGAAGGCCGCGGCGGAGGCGGCAGCCGCCGCCTACAGCGTGCGCGAGAGAGAGGCTGCGATGGCGTAGCGGCAGGGCAGCCATGTGGCTGCCCCCGGGTCAAGACAGGCCGGACGACTCGCCCGACGACTAAGCCGACACCTGGCTGCTGTCTGCGGGTAAGCAGGCCGTCACAACTCAACGCGAGCGAAGTTGACCGAAGCAGCCTCAGTGCAGCGGCGCGGCGGGCTGCTCCTCGCTGTCCTGCGGCGTTTCCGTATGCACTGAGTGTCCAGCCGGGTTGGGAAACATCGGCGCGCCGCAGTCGTCGCAGTACTCCAGCGGAAACCGCTGCGCGTGCAAGGTCACGCGGGTGATGCCATTGGCGCGCAGTGCGGTTTCGATGTCTTCCTGCGCCTTCTCTTCCTCATCGCCCAGGAGCGGCCAGACGATGCCTTCGACGACGCTGTCGTCGTCGTTGCCCGGACTGATGCCGACGCGCAGCTCGAACTCGCGACCGGCGCGCTTGTCTTCGAACGCGGCCACGGTGGCCTGCAGGTCCTTGGCCGACATGTCGAATGCCAGCTTCAGGTAGGCGATCGCGGCTTCGAGCGAGAACTCGCGCAGTTCGCGATCGGCCTGGCGCAAGGCGGCGTGGAACGCGTTGGGCGAGAGCATGCGGTAACGGCACCCGGTCAGAAGCGGCTGCAGCGCAGCGCCGGCCTGTTCACGGAAGGCCGTGAGGGCGCCGATCTTGGCGTCCGGGTCGACCCCGGTCTCCTGCCAGTGAAACAGCGCCTGACTTTGCGGCCCGACGATGGCGGCGAGCACATAGCGGGTGTCGGCCAGCATCGCCACCGGCTCGCGCAGCGACTTGGCATCGATCTTCATGCGTGTGCCCTGCGCCGCCGCTTCGATGAGCTTCTGCGCAACGTCGTAGACCTCGCCGAAGGACTCCGGCAACTGGTCGATCGAGAACAGGTAGTCGGCCACCGCAACGCGCGTGCCGGCCGCTGCCAGGTGACCCGACAGGTGCGCCGTCAGACTGTCGACCAACGCGTTCGACAGCGCCGAGGCCGGCAGCTTGTAGCGCGACCAGGCGAGCAGCGGGATCGCCAGCAGCATCGCGTCCTGCGGCTTGCCGTCGATCTGCACGCTGGCGCTTTCTGCGCATGACTCCGCGAGGTCGGCAAGGTCGTCGTAGGCGCGCGGACTGGTCTTGGCCAGTTCCTCGAGCGCGACATCGATGTCGCTGTCGAAGCCGCGCGCCAGACGGTCGTTGAGCAGCTCGACCAGCCGGCGCTCCCACAAGCGGTCTTCAAGGCGACTGGCGGACTCGGACAAGCGGCGCGCAAGCTTGCCGAGCGTGTCGGCGTCGGCCGAATGTCGGGCGCGGGAGATGAATCGATTGCGGCGCATGCAAGCGCTCCGTGGATCAGACAATCACGGATTATCTCACCGCGCTCGGTCCACTTCAGTCGAGGCGCTGGATGCGCGGCTGGCTGTCCGGCGCGAGGGCGGCATCGCTGCCGTGTTGCCGCAGGTAGGTGGCAAGCGCCTCGACATCGAGCGGGCCGCCGCTGCGGTCGGCGGCATCGCGCAGGAGGGCAAAGCCATCGCCGCCGGCAGCCAGATAGCTGTTGACGGTGATGCGATAGCGTCGTTGCGCGCGTATCGGTTCGCCGTTGAGCTTCATCGAGTCGGCGGCGACCCGCTCGCCCCACGGTCTGGCGCCGGACCAGGCATAGGTGAAGCCGCGAGACGGCTGCAGGAAACGCACGTTCTCGCTCTGGCGGCGCCATTGGCTTTCAAGCAGTGTCTTCAACTGCGCGCCGCTGAGCGTGAGCGTCACCAAGGTGTTGCCGAAGGGCTGCACACGAAACGCATCGGCAAATGTCACCGCTTGATCGTGTGGACGCGCGACGAGATCGCCGCGCACGCCGCCCGGATTGGTGAAAGCGATCTGCGCACCGCTGCCACGCGTGGCTTCAAGGTGGGCGTCGGCGATCAGCCGACCGGCGGCGTGATCTCCCCCCGGAGCAGGGCGGCGATCGAAGGTGGCACGGATGCGGCCGATTGGACGAAGAGCGATCGGAGCGGCGAGCTCTCGATAGTGCTCGATCAACGCGGCGATCTGCGGGTGTGGTGGCAATGCTGGGTACGCGCGCCGAACCGTCGGATCGATCGACGGGTCGCTGCCATTGGGTACCGGGACATTGCGCGCCCGCATGCGCTCGCGAACCACGTCGCCGCTGGCGCGGTCGATCTGCAGGTCCACCACCGAGAGCAGGCGACCGAACGAGGCGCCTTGAATCACCACGCGGCCGTCGATCAGGCAGTTGTAGCCGCGATGCGTGTGCCCGCTGAACACGACGTCGATCGCCGGATCGAGTTGGCGGACGATCTCGAAGATCGGTCCTTGTGGCTCGTCACAATCGTTCAGACCCCCCTGGGCCTCGCCGCCTTCATGGATGACCGCCACCAGCGCCTGGACGCCTTGCGCACGCAGCACGGCTGCCTGCCGATTGATCGCTGCGGCCTCCGCCCTGAAGTGCCAGCCGCGGACGCCGGCCGGCATCACGATGCCGGGCGTGCTGCGCGTGACGGCGCCGATGAAACCGAGTCGAACGCCGTCGATCGACTTGACCCAGGTCGGCGGCAGCAGGCTGCGGTCGGTTCCATCGACAACGTTGGCGGCGATGAAAGGAAAGCGCGCGCCGGCGTAATGACCGTCGGGGTGCGCGCAGGTCTCCAGGTCGCCGCGCGGCGTGGTCGCGCAGCCGCCGGCGATCATCCGCTGCAGTTCAACCACGCCTTGATCGAACTCGTGATTGCCGACCGCGTTCAGTTCGAGTCCCAGGAGGTTCATTGCCTCGATCGTGGGTTCGTCGCGGAACAATGCGGACACGAGCGGCGATGCGCCGAACAGGTCGCCCGACGAAATGAACACCGTCTGCGCAACCTCGGCGCGCAATTGCTGCACGCGGGTCGCAAGCGCTGCTACGCCACCGGCGCGAAGCGTGACCGTGCGCGTCGGATCATCGGGGTGGGGCACCGCAATGCTGTTCTCGCCGGGTTCAAGATGCCCGTGCAGATCATTGATCGCGATGATCCGTACCGGCACGCGCTCCGTGGCGCTTGCGGTTGAGATGGCGGCTGCGGCCAGCGCAACGAGCGCCGTCGTGAGTGCCGCCGCGGCCAGGGCAGGGGAAATGCGGAAGCGCGTCATGCCGGCCATTATGCGGAAGCGACGGCCAACACGTTGATCGGACGAGCGGCGGACCCTGCGTGGCCGTTGATTGCCCCGTCCGGGGTGAGAGCGCTCACGGAGGCTCTGATAGAGTCTTTTGCATGAGTTCCGCTTCGCTGGCGCCCCACGGTGCCCCGGTTCCCGACGCGCCCGAGCGCGATGCCGAAGTGATCGGCCTGGTCGGGCTGGCACATGGCACGTCCCACTTCTTTCACCTGCTGCTGCCGCCACTTTTTCCGTGGCTGATGCCGCAATTTGGGCTGTCGTTCACGCAGGCCGGATTCCTGATGACGGTGTTCTTCGTCATCAGTGGCACCGGGCAGGCGCTGGCCGGTTTCGTGGTCGACCGCATCGGCGCGCGTCCGGTGCTGCTGTTCGGCGTTTCGATGCTGGTGCTTTCGGCGATCGTCCTCGGCTTTGCGCAGAGCTACACCGGATTGATTGCCGCCGCTGCCGTGGCCGGCATTGGCAACAGCATCTTTCATCCGGCCGACTTCACGCTGCTCAATCGCCGCGTCACGGCCAAGCGCCTCGGCCATGCATTCTCGGTGCATGGCTTGTCCGGCAATCTGGGCTGGGCCGTGGCGCCGGTGTTCATGGCCGGCATCGCAGCGCTGACCGACTGGCACGTCGCGGCCTTCTGCGCGGCGGCGCTCGGAGCCTCTGTGCTGGCACTGTTGCTGGTGCGGCGCGCGTCTCTTCACGACATTGAGAGCGTGGTGGCGCCGACCGCGTCGGCGGTCGATGGTCCGGCGGCGACGACAGGCCAACTTGATTTCCTGCGGTCGACCGCAGTGTGGACCTGCTTCCTGTTTTTCTTCCTTGTCACCTGCGCCTTCGGCATCCTGCAAAGCTACGGGCCAGCGATCCTCGGCAATGTCTATGACCTGCCGTTGGCGCTTGCCACCGGCGGGTTGACCGCGTACCTGCTGGGTAGCGCCGCGGGCATGATCACTGGCGGCTTCATTGCCGGGCGCAGATCGGACAGTGACCGCGTGATTGCGTGGGCGCTGAGTGCTGCGGCCGTGATGGCGGTTCTGCTGGCCAGCGGCCTGCTGCCGTCCTGGCTGGTGTTGCCGGTGATGGCGATGATGGGCTTTGGTGTCGGCACCGCAGGCCCGAATCGAGATCTGTTGGTACGCAAGGCGGCTACGGCGCAGTTCGGCAAGGCGTCTTACGGCCGTGTCTATGGGTTCGTCTACTCGGGACTGGATCTCGGTCTGGCGCTGTCGCCGATCGTGTTTGGTCCGCTTCTGGATGCCGGGCACTTTGCCGCGGCCATGGCCGGTGTGGCCGTCATGCAGGTCCTGGCGCTGCTGAGCGCACTGCGCGTGGGCCAGGGCATCCGACAGGTTCCAGTACGGGGACAGACGACATGAGTGATTTCGCCGGCCCCCGTGTAAGCACGACGGATCTGTGCGATGCCAACGAAGCGCGCTTGCTCGACGGCAGCCTGCAGGTCCTCGCGCCGCTGATGGCACTGGGCGGTCGCATCGAGTTCGCCGGTGCGGCAGTCACGTTGAAGCTCTTCGAAGACAACTCGCTGCTTGCTGATGCCGTAAAGACGCCCGGCCAAGGGCGGGTCCTTGTGGTCGATGGCGGCGGCAGTGATCGCTGCGCCGTTCTTGGCGGAAATCTCGCCCAGGCCGCTGCGAGCAACGGTTGGTCAGCGGTGATCGTCAACGGTGCCGTGCGCGACGCCAACGAGATCGACGCCTGCGATGTCGCCGTGCGTGCGCTCGCGCTCAATCCGCGCCGGTCGGTCAAGCGCGGCGTGGGCGAGCGAGATGTCCCGGTGGCGATGCCAGGCGCCACGGTTCGGCCCGGGGACTGGGTCTATGGCGACCGCGATGGGGTGATCGTCAGCGCAGTACCGCTCTAGCCGGCACTGTTTCCGCAAACGAAAAGCTCTTTCCGCAATGCGCAACGCGACTTGTGCTCCGCACAAGCGCGCTTTTCATTTTCCCGGATCCGATTGCGTATGGCGAGATGGCCTCGCCAAGTCGTTGAATTTCATTGGTATCGACTCATGTCTTCTATAAGACAAAAGAGTTGCTGCGATGCCTCTTAACTCCTACGATCGTCGCAACGCTGGCGTCAAGAACGCGCTGCCGGCGGAATCAATTTTCTCGCTATCAACCGAACGGAGTGGACAGATGACCGCACGCAAGCTCGAAGCACAGCGACTGCAGAAGGAATGGACCGAGAGCCCGCGCTGGAAGGGCATCAAGCGCGGCTACACGGCAGACGACGTGGTGCGCTTGCGCGGTTCGATCCAGGTCGAGCACACGCTGGCCAAGCGGGGCGCCGAGAAGCTCTGGAAGATGCTCAATGAAGAGCCCTTCGTCAACGCGCTTGGCGCACTGACCGGTAACCAGGCGATGCAGCAGGTCAAGGCTGGCCTGAAGGCGATCTACCTGTCCGGCTGGCAAGTAGCAGGCGACGCCAACATTGCCGGAGAGATGTACCCGGATCAGTCGTTGTATCCGGTCAACTCGGTACCGCTGGTGGTCCGCCGCATCAACAACACGTTCGCACGGTGCGACCAGATCCAGTGGTCGGAGGGCAAGAATCCGGGCGATGCTGGCTACATCGACTACTTTGCGCCGATCGTGGCAGATGCCGAGGCTGGCTTTGGTGGCGTCCTCAACGCCTTTGAACTGATGAAGGCGATGCTCGACGCCGGTGCCGCCGGCGTGCACTTCGAAGACCAGTTGGCTTCAGTGAAGAAGTGCGGTCACATGGGTGGCAAGGTGCTGGTGCCGACGCGCGAAGCGGTGGAAAAGCTGGTGGCGGCTCGTCTGGCGGCCGATGTGATGGGCGTGCCGGCCCTGGTGGTGGCACGTACCGATGCTGAAGCCGCCGATCTGCTGACCAGTGATGTCGACGAGAACGACAAGCAGTTCTGCACCGGCGAGCGCACGCCCGAAGGGTTCTACCGGACCAAGCCCGGCTTGGAGCAGGCGATCTCCCGCGGCCTCGCCTATTCGCCGTATTCCGATCTTGTCTGGTGCGAGACCGGCAAGCCCGATCTGGCGTTTGCCAAGGCCTTCGCCGAGGCGATCCACAAGCAGTTTCCGGGCAAGATGTTGTCGTACAACTGCTCGCCGTCGTTCAACTGGAAGAAGAACCTCGACGACGCCACCATCGCCAAGTTCCAGAAGGAACTCGGCGCCATGGGCTACAAATTCCAGTTCATCACGCTGGCCGGCTTCCACTCGCTCAACTACTCCATGTTCAACCTGGCACATGGCTATGCTCGCAGCCAGATGAGCGCCTTCGTCGAACTGCAGGAGGCTGAGTTCGCGGCCGCCGAAAGAGGCTTCACCGCGGTCAAGCACCAGCGTGAAGTCGGTACCGGCTACTTCGACGCCGTGACGCAGACGGTGCAGCAGGGCCAGTCGTCGACGACTGCACTCAAAGGCTCGACGGAAGACGAGCAGTTCTTCGAGAAGCGCGCGGCAGAGTAGGTAGTTGGCGCGGCGCGGTAGGTCCGTAGCGGAAGCGCGCGTGTCTGCAACGCAACTTCGCTGCGTTGCAGCTTGAACCGCGGCTTTAGTGGTTCATACACTGCGCCAGTTCCGCAGGCAGGAGTGCTGGAGGACGACACGAGGGGCATAGCAAAAGCAAGATCAAAACACCCCCGACAGACCAAGAGACAAAGCAATACAGGGCCGCGCAAGCGGCCCTTTTTCTTTTGCACGCGCCTGGTGGCGGTGGCTGCCGTCGTTGCGCGAATGTCAGGTTCGCCGTGTGCTGCGCACCGGCGGTGGCGCCGGTGCGCCAAGCACATTGCAAAGCGGGGCGATGGTGAAGCGCTCCTTCAGGTGGTCGACGAAAAGACGCACCCGCAGCGGCAGATGCTTGCGTGCCGGAAACACGCAGTACACGCGCGTCGGCGCGGCGGCAAAGCGATCGAGAACGCTGACCAGGCGTCCGGTCGCCAGGTCCTCACCCACTTCCCAGAACGAGCGCCAGGCGAGCCCGAGCCCTGCCAGCGCCCACTCGTGCAGCACGGCACCATCGTTGCAACTCAGTGGGCCGCCCAGGCGTACGCCCTGGGTCTGGCCATCGTCGGTGAACTGCCAACTGCGGGCCTGCGCTGCGGCCGCCGCGTCGCCGAGCGTGAGGCAGGCATGGTCGATCAGGTCGCGCGGGTGGGCTGGGGTGCCCGCGCGCTGCAGGTAGGCCGGCGCGGCCACGACGATGCGGCGGCTCTCGCCGAGTGCGATCCGCACCAGGGAGTTGTCGGCTTCCTCGCCGAACCGGATTGCGCAATCAAAGCCCTCGGTCATCAGATCGCAGATCCGGTCCGACAGGTCGAGTGCCACGGTGACCTTTGAATGCATCTGCCCGAAGTGGGCCATCAGCGGCGCGACGAACTTGCGGCCGAAGCCGGCAGGCGCGGTCACCCTCAAGTGCCCACTGGCGTCCATTCCGCGCGCGGAGACCGCGCTTTCCGCGTCCTCGAGCTCGCGCAGGATGCGCTGGCAATCCTCGACGAACGCGCTGCCTTCGGGTGTCAGCGAGACGCGCCGCGTGGTTCGCTGCAGCAGCTTGACGCCCAGGCGCGCCTCCAACGCGTCGAGCCGCCGGCTGACCATCGCCGGGGCAATGCCTTCATGGCGCGCAGCCGCGCTCAGGCTGCCGCGCTGGACCACGTTGACGAACGAGGCGATCTGCTTGAACTGGCTCACGATTTGATGTCGCTTGTGCGTGTGGATCAAAGATGCGTTGCTGGCTGACCGCTAATTTGACACTTTGCAGCAAATATACTTAACCAAAGAGCAGGCTCAGGGAGGATGAACCATGGCGCTGCGCGCAGTCTTGTTTGATGTATTCGGCACGTTGTTCGACGTGCATTCGGTCGCTTCGCGCGCCGAGTCACTGTTTCCGGGTCACGGGCAGCACCTGTCACAGATATGGCGCGACAAGCAGATCGAGTACACGCGCATTCGTACCCTGTCGAATCGTTATGTTCCCTTTACACAAGTCACCGAAGACGCGCTGCGCTGGGCTGGCGAGTCACTCGGACTCGACATCGACAAGGCCGCGGTCGGCTTGCTGATGCACGCGTACACGCAGCTCGCACCCTTTCCGGATGTCGTGCCCGCGCTGGATCGTCTGCGTGCAGCGGATGTCACCCTCGGCGTGCTCAGCAACGGCGATCCGGGTCTGCTCGAAGATGCGATGCACGGCGCGCAGATCGGCGAGTACTTTGACCTGCTGCTGTCGGCCGATGCGGTCCACGCCTACAAGACAGCGGCGGCTGTCTACGAACTCGGCCCCCGCAACCTGAACCACCCCGCAGCCGAGATCCTGTTCGTCTCCAGCAACGGCTGGGATGCCATCGGCGCGCAGTGGTACGGCTATGTCGGCTTCTGGGTCAACCGCAACGGCGCGCCCGCCGAACGATTGCACACCCAGACCGCCACCGGTCCGTCGCTCGATGCGGCGGCCGACTTCTTTCTTCGCTCCAATCAAACCTAGAGGAACATGATGAGTTACCCGCAAGGCGTCGACATCAAGGCGCCGATCAAGCCCGGCTTCGAGCAGATTCTCACGAGCGACGCGCTTGCCCTGGTGGCGAAGCTGCATCGCGCGTTCAACCCGCGCCGGCAGGAACTCCTGGCCGCACGTGCGGCCCGCGTGGCCCGGCTCGATGCGGGCGAGCGCCCCGACTTCCTCGCCGCGACCCAGAGCGTGCGCGAAGGAGACTGGCGGATTGCGCCGCTGCCCAAGGACCTGCTGTGCCGTCGGGTGGAGATCACCGGCCCGGTCGAGCGCAAGATGATCATCAATGCGCTGAACTCGGGCGCCGATGCCTACATGACCGACTTCGAGGACAGCAATGCGCCTAACTGGGACAACCAGATCACCGGGCAGATCAACCTGATCGAAGCGGTCCGCCGCACCATCACGCTGACCCAGGGCGAGAAGACCTACCGGCTCAACGACAAGACCGCCACCCTGCTGGTGCGCCCGCGCGGCTGGCACCTGGACGAGAAGCATGTGTTCGTCGATGGCCAGCGAGTGTCCGGCGGCCTTTTCGACTTCGCGTTGTTCATGTTCCATAACGCCAAGGAACTGCTGGCGCGTGGCTCGGGCCCGTATTTTTATCTGCCCAAGCTGGAGTCGCATCTGGAGGCGCGCCTGTGGAACGACGCCTTCGTGATGGCGCAGCAGGAACTCGGCATCCCGCAAGGCACGATCAAGGCCACGGTGTTGATCGAGACGATCGTCGCGGCGTTCGAGATGGACGAGATCCTGTATGAGCTGCGCGAGCACTCGGCGGGTCTGAACGCCGGCCGCTGGGACTACATCTTTTCGTGCATCAAGAAGTTCAAGGTCGATCGTGACTTCTGTCTGGCCGATCGCGCCAAGGTGACGATGACCGCGCCGTTCATGCGTGCCTATGCGCTGCTGCTGCTCAAGACCTGCCATCGGCGCAACGCGCCGGCCATGGGCGGCATGAGTGCGCTCATTCCGATCAAGAATGATCCGGTGAAGAACGAAGCAGCGCTTGGCGGCGTGCGCTCTGACAAGCAGCGCGATGCCACCGACGGCTACGACGGCGGCTGGGTCGCTCACCCGGGGCTGGTTCCGATCGCGATGGAAGAGTTCGTCAAGGTGCTCGGCCAGCACGAACATCAGATCGACAAGCAGCGCCCGGATGTGAGCGTGACCGCGGCCGACCTGCTGAATTTTCAGCCGGAGACGCCGATTACCGAAACCGGGCTGCGGATGAACATCAATGTCGGCATCCATTACCTCGGATCATGGCTCGCTGGCAACGGGTGCGTGCCGATCCACAACCTGATGGAAGACGCGGCTACCGCGGAGATCAGCCGCTCGCAGGTCTGGCAGTGGATCCGCTCGCCCAAGGGCAAGCTCGATGACGGGCGCAAGGTCACCGCCGAGATGGTCAAGGCACTGATCCCCGAGGAACTCGCGAAAGTGAAGGCGAGCGTGGGCGGTGCGACGCCCACCTACGACCGCGCTGCGCAGATCTTCGAGCAGATGAGCACGCAGGAGGCGTTCGCCGAGTTCCTGACGCTGCCGCTGTACGAGGAGATCGAGTAGATCAGGGCAGTCTGGTGGAACGAGAGGGGCGACTGCGGGTCGCCCCTTTTTCTTTGGCGGCGACGGTCGATTTGCGAGGCGCGCGCAAGTATCCGGCGTTCGGCCTTGATCGCCCGCCCGAGCGCTTGCCCGAGCGTTTGCCGTAGTCGCGCTCGCCGCTGCAGAGCAGCCTCAGGCAGAGAACGCGGCGCGCCGCAGCCGATACAGCACGTGCGGCTGCAACGGGTGGCCCGCCAGCAACGGATGCAGGAAGTCATCGGCGGCGTCGTGCGTCATGCCAAGTCGCTCCATCACTCGGCGCGAGCGCAGGTTGTTCACCGTCGTGTACGAGACGATCTCGTCCAGGTGCAGAACATCGAAGCCGTAGCGCAGCGCGAGCGTCGCGGCCTCCGTGGCGTAGCCGTGACCCCAAGCTGCGTGTGCAAGCCGCCAGCCGACTTCGACACACGGGGTGAAGGGCGCCTCGAAGCGCGGGATGCCCAGGCCGGTGAAGCCGATGCAGCGGCCCTCGACTTCCAGCGCCCACATGCCCCAGCCGCGCTCGTCGATGGCTGCCTGGGCGCGCCCGATCATCGCGGCCGCCTCCTCACACGAGAGCATCGCGGGCAGGTACGCCATCACCCGCGGATCCGCGTTCATCGCTGCAAACGGTTCAACGTCGTCGGCATGCCACGGTCGCAGCGTCACGCGCGGGCCTTGCAGCATCATCAGCGGCCTCCTTGCAGACGCATCACGAGCGGGCCGGTATTCTCGCCGCGATGCTGATCCATCGCCTCGTCGCCTGTTCCGGCCGCACTGCCTGGCGCGGTGTGGTGCTGTTCGTGTGTGCCGCGATTGCGCTGGCGGCCTGCCGCGTCATGCCCGCGGGCGAAACGCTGGTCCATCAGGAGCGTTCCGCGTGGCAGACCATCGTCGTCGTGGACGATAACGCGCGCCGCTGCCTGCGCTTTGGCGCAGGGCCGGGTGGCTTGAACCAATCCTGCATGTCGCTCGACCAGCCGCAGTCATTGCAGTTCGAGTACACGCGGGCAATGGTGGCGGCCACCGTGCTGTGGCAGCCACAGCCGCGTCGGCTGCTCGTGATCGGGCTGGGAGGGGGCTCGATCCCGATGGCGCTGGCCACGTTGCTGCCGCACGCGCAGATCGACACCGTGGAGATCGATCCGGCCGTGATCCGCACTGCCGAGCGCTACTTCGGTTTCAGTCCCGGCCCGCGACTGCGCACGTTTGCGCAGGACGGGCGTGACTTCGTCAGCGCGGCGCGTGAGCGCGGCGAGCGCTACGACGCCGTGCTGCTCGATGCCTTCGACCAGGACGGGATCCCGCCGGCACTGTTCACGGTGGCGTTCATCGGCGACATCCGGCATCTGCTGAGCGATGAGGGCGCGTTTTTGGCCAACACCTTCGGCGGCACGCCGACTCACGCCGCGGAACTGGCGGTGACTGGCCAGGTGTTCGGCCGTTACCACGCGGTGCGCTTCGGACTGAGCGAGACCGGTGGCAACCGGCTGCTCATGGCTGGCCGGGCTGCGCTGCCGGCGGCAGCCGGGTTCACGCAACCAGGCATGCACGCGGCCGCACTCGAGCAGGTGGGCGTCCACGCCGACTGGCTGCGCACCTGGCGCTTTGCCGAGCCGGCCCCGGCGGGTGCCCGCTGACCGGGTCAGGGCAGGACGAGTCCAACCAGCGCCGCCGTGAGACAGGTGGTCAGCAGACCGGCCAGCACCGACTTGATGCCCAGTTGAGCGATCTCGCGGCGTCGCTCGGCAGGCAGCATCGCGTTCAGCCCGCCAAGCATGATCCCGAGGCTGCCCAGGTTGGCGAAGCCGGCCAGCGCATAAGTCAGCAACAGGCGGCTGCGCGCCGACAACTGATCGGCGGGCAGGGCCGCCAGATCGAGGTAGGCGAGGAACTCGTTGAGCACGGTCTTCTTGCCGAGCAGAGCACCAGCGGTCACCGCCTCGCTCCAGGGAATTCCGATCGACCAGGCCAGCGGCGCGAACACCCAGCCCAACATGCGCTCCAGCGATAACGGGGCGCCGGCGACAGCGGGCAGGGCGCCCAGCGCCATGTTCAGAAGTGCCACCAGTGCCACGAAGACCAGCAGCAGCGCGACGATGTTCAGCAGCAGCTGCAGTCCCTCCAGCGTGCCGCGCGTGATCGCCGCGACGGCGTTCGGATCCTCGCGCGGCAGGTCGATGCGGGCGTCGTCCGTCAGCGCGCTCGGGACCATCAGCGCGGCCACCACCAGCGCCAGCGGCGTGGCGACGATCGAGGCCACCAGCAGATGCTTCAGCGCATCGGGCAGCACCGGCCCGAGCACCGACGCGTACAGCACCAGCACGGTCCCGGCGATGGTGGCCATGCCGCCGTTCATGACCATGAACAGTTCCCCGCGCGACAGGCGCGCCAGGTACGGCCGCACCACCAGCGGCGCCTCGATCATGCCGACGAACACGTTGGCGGCCGCCGCCACGCCGACGGTGCCGCCGACTCCGAGCGTCTTGCTGAGCAGCCAGGCGAAGCCGCGCACGATGATCGGCAGGATGCGCCAGTGGAACAGCAGCGCGGACAGCGCCGAGATCACCAGCACCAGCGGCAGGGCGCGCAGCGCAAGCACGAAGCTGCCGCCGGGTCGCGTCTCGGCATACGGCAGGGCGGCGCCGCCCAAGAATCCGAACACGAACGCGGTGCCGACCTGGGTGGCGCGCTCGAGTGCATTGACACCGTCGTTGAAGGTTGCCAGCACGGCCTGCAGCACGGGCAGCTTGAGCAGGGCTGTTGCCAGCGCAAGTCCCAGCAGCAGCCCGCCGATCACCGGCCGCCACGCGATGCCGCTGCGTCTCTCGGACAGCGCCCAGCAAAGCAGGAGCAAACCGGCGGCGCCGGCGAGATGGTGCAGCGTTTGCATGATTGTTCGTAGGGGTAAAGGCCGCGGCACTGTGCAGCATTGGCTGCCCTGCCGCAAGGCGAAAGGCCGCGGGCGCGGCGCGCGTCTTGCACCAACGCAACAGCGAGAGAACACGCTCGCTCGCACCTGCGGTGGCGTGCATTAGATCGCTGGCTCCATGACTGTCATCACCGCCGCGACTAGGATTGGCTGATATCTGGAGACTCCCATGGAAGCTGTCCTTCCCGCGGCGCAGTTGCAGACCGCCTTCGAGCGGCAGCGCGCTGCCGCAGCCGCCGCGCCCTTTCCGGTCTGGTCAGTGCGGCGCGACCGCCTGCAGCGACTGCGCCGGCTGCTGGTCACGCACGAGCACGCCATCGCCCAGGCGATCGATGCGGATTTCGGCGGGCGGCCGGCGATCGAGACCGAGCTTGCCGAGCAGTTCCCCAGCTTGCAGGAGATCAAGAGCGCGCTGCGCCACGGCGAGGCGTGGATGCGACCGCGCCGCGCCGGCGTCTCGCCCTGGTTCCAGCCGGCCGGTGCCGAACTGCTGCCGCAGCCGCTCGGCGTGGTGGGAATCATCGTGCCGTGGAACTACCCGCTGTACCTGACCGTAGGACCGTTGGTGGCGGCGCTGGTGGCCGGCAACCGCGCGCTGATCAAGCTGTCGGAGTTCACGCCGAGCTTCTCGCAACTGTTTGCGCAACTCATTGCCCGGGAGTTCGAGCCGACCGAGGTGACCGTGATCAACGGTGGGCCCGATGTCGCCGAGGCGTTTTCCGCGTTGCCCTTCGATCACCTGCTGTTCACCGGCTCGACCAGCGTCGGGCGCAAGGTGATGGCGGCAGCCGCCGCCAACCTGACGCCGGTCACGCTCGAACTGGGCGGAAAGAGCCCGGCGGTGATCGCGCCGGGCGCCGACGTGGCGCACGCGGTCGAGCGGATCCTCGTCGGCAAGATGCTCAATGCCGGGCAGACCTGCATCGCCCCCGACTATGTGCTGCTGCCGCGCGCTGACCTGGAGCGCTTCATCGCGCTGGCGTCGACGATCGGTCAGCGCATGTACCCCGCCGGACTCGACAGTGGTGACTACTGCAGCATCATCAACGCGCGCCAGTATCAGCGGCTCACCCGCCAGTTGCAGCGCGCTCGCGATGCCGGTGTCCGCATGGTGCCGCTGTTCAGCGGTGCGGTGCAGGACGACGCACGCCACCGGCTGGCGCCAGTGCTGCTGGTCGATCCGCCGTTGCAGGGCGAGCCGATGGCGGACGAGATCTTCGGCCCGCTGCTGCCGCTGGTGCCGATCGACAATGCCGAGGAGGCGATCCGCTTCATCAACGCGCGGCCCCGCCCGCTCGCGTTGTACTGGTTCGACCATGACACGCAGCGCATCGATCACATGCTGCGCGAGACGCATGCCGGTGGAGTCACGGTCAACGACACCCTGCTGCACGTTGCGCAGGACAGCCTGCCGTTCGGCGGGGTCGGCGCATCCGGCATCGGCCAGTATCACGGGCGCTGGGGCTTCGAAACCTTCAGCAAGCTGAAGCCGGTGTTCCGGCAAGCGCGCCTCAATGGCATGGCGCTGTTCACGCCGCCCTATCGGCCGCTCGCGCGGCGCCTGCTGGGGCTGATGAAGCGGTTCTGAGGCGGCGTGCCGGCGCAGGCACGCGGTTCGCCGCCGGTTGGGTCCATCGAACCGCGGAAAGCCGACCATGCGCCTCACACTCAAGAACCTTGCCGATCAGGTGATCGTGATCACGGGTGCCAGCAGCGGCATCGGATTGGTCACGGCCCGCATGGCAGCCCGACGCGGTGCCCGCCTGGTGATCACCGCGCGCAGCGAAGAATCGCTCAAGCGCCTGGCAGCGGAATTGACTGGGCAGGGCGCCGAGGCCGCCTACGTGGTGGCCGACGTTGGCGACGAGGCGCAGGTGCGCGAGATTGCGCGCGTGGCGATCGATCGTTTCGGTGGCTTTGATACGTGGGTCAACAATGCCGGCGTGTCGATCTTCGGGCGCTATGAAGATGTGCCGATGGCCGATCAGCAGAAACTCTTCCAGACCAACTTCTGGGGTGTGGTGCATGGCTCGCTGGTGGCAGCCGAGCACCTGAAGCAGCGAGGCGGCGCGATCATCAACCTGGGCAGCGAACTGTCGGATGTGGCGATCCCGCTGCAGGGCATGTACTCGGCGTCCAAGCATGCGGTCAAGGGCTTCACCGACTCGCTGCGCGTTGAGCTGGAGCACGAGCGGTCGCTGGTATCGGTCACGCTGATCAAGCCGGCCTCGCTCGACACGCTGTTCATCCCGCATGCCAAGAACTTCATGAACGTGGAGCCGAAGCTGCCGCAGCCGGTGTATGCGCCGGAGCTTGCTGCCGAGGCCATCCTGTACGCCGCCACCCACCCGCGCCGCGATATCTTCGTTGGCGGCGCGGCGCGTCTGACGTCCGTCGGCGCGCGGATGGCCCCGCGCACCACCGACTGGGTGATGCGCGCGCTGGGATTTTCGGCCCAGCGCAGCGACGAACCGGCAGGAGACCTCGACGACAACGCACTGCACGAGCCGGGCGGCGCGCTGCGCGAGCGCAGCGGCAACCAGCATGTGTTCGAGAGCTCGCTGTCGACCCGCGCCGAACTTCATCCGAAGACGACGCTCGCGCTGGCGGTGGGTGCGCTGGCGCTGGTGGCCCTGTGGCAGATGGGCAAGCCGCGTATCGATGCGGAAAGGAACCGCCTGCGCTAGCGCGGCCGCCTGGCTGCAGATGCAAACAGCCGCTGGGCGCTGATCGCCAGGCCGCTGACGACGCTGGCGTAGCGATCGCCGCGCACCGGTTGCGCCGAAGGAAAGGCCGCGGTCAACGCCGCGGCCAGCAGGTCCAGGCCAGTGGAGCCGCCGGTGAAGTAGATGGCGTCCAGCGCGGCGGCGTCGAGATGCGCCATGCGGACCGTCTCGCGCGCGGTGGTCACGATGCGCGCCACCGCGTCGCGCAGTGCCACTTCCTGATCGCGCGCGCCGAATGCAAGCGTGAGCTCGGGCTCGATGAAGCCGAGATCGATACGCGCGCTGCCGGACGATGACACCGCGATCTTGGCCGCCTCCGCGCGCGCGGTCAGGTCGTGCCCGCGCTGCTGGGTCAGCACGCGCAGCAGCCGCTGGTGCGCGCGCTGGTCGAGGTACATGGTGCGCATCAGGCCCAGCTCGATGATCCGGTTCGGCGTGTAGGTCGTGTTGATCAGGTGCCAGGTGGCCAGGTCGAAGTAGATCTTCGATGGCACTGCTCGTCCCTGCGGACCGGCGCCGTTGTAGCCGAGCACCGGCATGATTGTCGCCAGGTTCACGGCGCGATCGAAGTCGGTGCCCGCCACGTGCAGGCCGTGGTTGGCCAGGATGTCCGCGCGGCGATCGGTGCGGCCGTGCGCCGCGGCACTCGCGCGCACCACCGAGAAGTCCGAGGTGCCGCCGCCGATGTCGGCCACCAGCACCAGCCGCTCGCCGTCCGCCGGGTGCAGGCGTGATTCGAAGTCCAGCGCCGCTGCAATCGGCTCGAACTGGAACGCCACGCTGCTGAAGCCGGCCGCGTGGGCGGCGTCTGCCAAGGTCTGCTGCGCCCGTGCATCGCGCCGCGGATCGTCGTCGACGAAGAACACCGGGCGGCCGATCACCGCCTGCGACAGTTCTGTCTGCCAGTGGGCCTGCGCCTGCTGCTTCAGGTGGCGCAGGTAGGCGATCACCACGTCCGCGTAACGCAGCGGCGGACCGCCGGGCAGTTCGGTCGCCTCGTCCATCAGGTCGGAACCGAGGATGCTCTTGATCGAGCGCATCAGGCGACCGTCGAAGCCGTCGACGTACGCCGCCATCGCCGCGCGTCCGAAGCTGCGGGTGCCATCGTCCGTGTTGTAGAAGACGGCGGTCGGCATGCTGGCGACGCCATCCTCCAGGGGCGCCAGGTCGATCCGTGACGCTCCGGTGGCGGCGTCGCTCACGACCCGTGCCACTGCCGAGTTGGAGGTGCCGAAGTCGATCGCGCAGGCGGGTGGCGGTTCAGTTGGGCGCATGAGCGGGCTGGCAGCCGAGCTGACACATCTCAAGAGGGGGCGGGAGGGTACCTGCAGTCTTGCGTCGAAGCGACACGCAGCGCGACGCGTTTGCGCCCAAGCCGGGTTCCCGCCGCTTCAATGCGGTGGGTCAAGCGATGACCGGTCCGGAAGTTGGAATAATGCAGTCCCCTGCCGCGACGTCGATGAACTCCTCCACCCAACCTTCCGCCGCTGCGCCTGCCGCCGAACCCCGGGTTCGCAGCATTGCCGCGTCACGGCCGTGGGTGTGGCTGACGCTGGCCTACCGCGATCTGTCGGCGTCGCCCGGACCGAGCTTGCTGCATGGTCTGCTGATTTCCCTGGGCGGCCTCATCGTCCTCACCCTCACGCTGCGCGTGTGGCAGCTGATGCCTGGGGCACTGAGCGGCTTTTTGCTGATCGGTCCGATCATCTGCACCGGCCTGTATGAACTGAGTCGGCGCCGCTCCCTGGGCGAGCGGCCGCTGCTGGCGCATGTGATTGGCGCCTGGCGGCGCGGCACGCGACCCCTGGTGGCACTGGGCCTGCTGCTGTTCGGGATGGCCACGGCGTGGGTGCTGGTGTCGGCGCTGCTGTTCTCGTTGTTCGTGCGCTCTCCGATCGACAGCCCGCTCGATCTGCTGCGCTATGCCGTGGCCGGCCAGGGCTCGCTGCTGTTCGGCCTGTGGCTGCTGGCCGGGGGGTTGGGTGCCGCGCTGGTGTTCGCGCTCACGGTGGTGTCGGCGCCGCTGCTGCTGGATCGTCGCGTCTCCTTGCGCATTGCGCTGCTGGCCAGCGTGCGCGCAGTGGGCGACAACCCGCTGCCGATGGCGATCTGGGCGGCGTTCATCATGCTCGCCACGCTGCTGTCGATGGCGACCATGATGATGGGATTCATGTTCGCCGTGCCGCTCATCGGCCACGCCACCTGGCATGCCTATCGCGATCTGCTGGACGTCAGCGCGCTGCCGGAGCGTGAATGATGGAAGGCACTGTCTTCGGCATGACCGAGGCCCAGATCTCCGAGATCGGCATGACCTGGGGCGTGGGCGGCTTCATCGCGCTCATGATGTTCATCATCTGGAAGGTGGCGCGCGAGTCGAAAGCCGGCCGCTTCGGCACCTTCATCCTGTTCTTCGTGCTTGCCTTCGGGATCTTCGGCTTCGTGATGAAGTCCCTGATCCAGTGGTTGCTCGGGCTCTGACGGTGCAGCGTCAGCCGGTCGAGCCCAGAGGCGGACGTTGCCAGGTGAATACCCGCACGGGTGGGATGTTCAGCCACTCCCATTGCTGTGCGGGTTCGCCCAGGTAAGGCGCGGTGTAGCGCGCCACGTGTGCGCGCACCTGGTAGGCGACAAAGCGGCCACCCGGTGCGAGGACTTGGGCCACCGCCGCCGCCACGCGGTCGGCAACCTCGGCCGGCATGGTCGAGAACGGAATGCCGGAAATCACCGCGTCAGGCGCCGGCAGGCGGCGCGCGGCGAGAAAGTCCCCGATCTGCTCGGCGCTGCCCAGCTGCGTGATCAGGCGCGGATCCCGGATGCCAGCAGAAATGCGCGCGTGAAAGGTGGGGCTGAGCTCGACCGTCAGCAGGTGCGCGGTGGCGGGCATCGCACGAAGAAAGGCCCGGGTGGTGCCGCCGGTGCCTGGCCCGAGTTCCACCACACAGCGAGCCGCGTGCAATCCGGCGCAGCGCACCAGCCGTGACTCGAGAAAATGGGAACTCGGGATGACCGAGCCCACCTGGTCTGGGTGCTGCAGAAAGCCGCGCAGGAACGCAAGGCTGTCGCGCGCTGCCTGTCCAACTCCCGAGGGCCGTTCGAGGCGCGGCTCACGCCGCTCGTCGATGCCGTGACGGGTTGCAGCGCGAGCCGCCGGGGCGCGGGTCTGCCCGGCGGGTTTGACTCCGTGTCGCATAATTTGCTTCCTCGCTCGGTGTGCGCGGCGGACATCGCGCAGGGACGCGCTTCATGCGCTCCCATTTTTCACTGGCCGGGTACACCCGACCGCCTACCTTCGATGACTGCTCTGCTTGCCGCCGCCACGTCCGTGCCCGAGTCACCCTGGCGATTCTGCGTTGCGCCAATGATGGACTGGACCGACCGACACTGCCGGATGTTGCACCGGCAGCTTTCGTGCCGCGCGCGGCTTTATACCGAGATGGTAACCACTGGCGCGCTGCTGCACGGTGACGTGCCGCGCCATCTGGACTTCGATGCGTTGGAGCGTCCGGTGGCATTGCAATTGGGCGGCAGCGAGCCCGCTGATCTTGCCCGCTGTGCCCGCCTGGGGCATCAGTGGGGATACGACGAGATCAACCTCAACTGCGGCTGCCCGTCCGAGCGTGTGCAGCGGGGCGCCTTCGGCGCCTGCCTGATGGCGGAGCCGGCCCTGGTGGCCGACTGCGTGAAGGCGATGCGCGACGCGGTGCCCATCCCGGTGACCGTGAAGCACCGCATCGGCATCGACCGCGACGACAACTACAGCTTCGTGCGCGACTTCGTCGGCACGCTGGTGCAGGCAGGCTGCAACGTGTTCATCGTGCATGCGCGCAATGCCTGGCTCAAGGGCCTCAGTCCTCGCGAGAACCGCGAAGTCCCGCCTCTGCGCTATGCAGTCGTGACCCGCCTCAAGCACGACTTCCCGCAGGCCACCTTCGTGCTCAATGGCGGCCTGGTGACGCTGGCGCAGGTCCAGGCCGAGCTGCTGCACGTCGATGGCGTGATGCTCGGCCGTGCCGCCTACCACGACCCGTATCTGCTGGCCGAGGTGGATCAGTGCGTCTTCGGCGACACGCGGCTCGTGCCGTCGCGCGCCGAGGTGGCGCGGCGAATGGCCGCCTACATCGAACGCGAGATGGCGCGTGGCACGGCGCCGCGGTCGATCCTGCGTCACATGCTGGGGCTGTATCACGGGCAGCCGGGGGCGCGGCAATGGCGGCGGCTGCTCAGCGATCCCGCCTTTGTCGCAAGCGAAGGAGCGCACGCGCTGGAAGCTGCGCATCGCGTGTTCGCCGGCTCACCGCTGCGCGACGCCGCCTGAGTCGGCCGCCCGCGTTGGCGGCAGGCGCGGCGAGAACGTGACCTACTTGCCGCAATCGGCGGCGTGCTGCTCGCTCAAGCGCTGCAGGCGGCGCTCCAGGGCATCGCGTCGGTTGTGGGCGGCACGGCCGAGTTCGTCGCGAGTCTGCGTCACCTGCAAGGCAAGCTTGCGGCAGGCGCGATCGCGTTCGGCTTGCTGCTTGTCGCGGACCGCGCGCGCCCGGGCGGCCTGCTCTTCCTCGGCGTGGCGGGCACGGTCGATCTGCGACACCCGCTCCTTGTCCTGCTTGAGTCGCTCGCGTGCCGCCCTGACATCGTCCGGCGCAGGATCGCCAGGTGCCGGCAAAGTGCGCACCGCCTTGCTGTTGTCAGGACACGCGGTGTTGGCGTAGGTGACCTTGCCGTCGCGCGACTCACAGCGGACGGTCTGCGCGTCGGCGCCGGACATCGCAAGCACCCAGGCAGCCACGAACAGGGCGCACGCCGGTGCGTCAATCCTGCGCGTCACCGCGGACACACCAGGCGGGCTTCCTCCTGCAGTCGCCGCAGTGCCAGTTCGGCGGATGCGCGATCGCCACTGCCAGCCGCCTGCAGGTCGGCGCGCGCGTAGTCCACCTTGCGGGTCAGCTCAGTGCACTGGCGCTGCTGGCGCGCGCGCAACTCATCGAGGCGCTGCATTTCCTGTTCGGGGGTGCTTGAGGCAACGATGCGACCGGCGCGCAACTCGCCGGTGGCAGGCGCGCCCTTGTCAGCGGTGGCGCGCGGGGCGCCCGACTTGCCGGCATCGGCCTTGGCGGCGTCGCCTTTCGGTTCGGCGGCTTCGTCCTTGCCGTCGTTGGCGGGCCGAACGGCACCGTCACGCACCTGCACCGGCGCCGAATCGTCGACCCGACGCGCACTGCGCGCGCCCGGCGGGCAGGGCTCGTCGGTGTAGGTGATCCGGCCGTTGCGATCCTCGCAGCGGTTGACCGCCTGTGCCTCGGTGGCAAGCGACGCGAGCAGCACGGCGCACAGCGCGGGTGCCAGGCGCAGTGCCACGCATGCGCGGCCATGCAGCGTGGGGATTCGACCGAGGGTTCGATCGAGGTCTCGCCTTGTCAGCTCGTGCATCGCCTTTTCTCCGATGTCCGATAGGGGGAACGAACCGTACCCCGTGGCGCGCCCGACAGCCGGCCGCACTGCGTGAAGCGTACTGCGGCAGGCCCGGGTCGAACGCGCCGTCCAGCAGGCCGGATGCGCCGCTACAACAGCTTGCCCGGGTTCATCAAGCCATGCGGATCGAGTGCCTGCTTGATCGATCGCATCAACTGCATTTCAAGCGGCGACTTGTAGCGCCGGATCTCCTCGCGCTTCATCTGGCCCAGGCCATGCTCGGCGCTGATCGAGCCGCCCGCTGCAGCCACGGCATCGTGGACGATCCGATTGATCTGCGCTTCCTGCTCGAACGCCAGGGCAACCGGCATGCCGTCTCGCACCGCCATGTTGTAGTGCAGGTTGCCATCACCCAGGTGACCGAACACGACCGGCTGGATCCAGTCGAAGCGTGCGCGCAGCGCGGCATCGGTGTGCGCCACGAACGCCGGGATGGCCGACACGGGCAGGGCGATATCGTGCTTGACGTTGCCGCCCGCGCGCGCCTGCGCCTCCGGAATGCCCTCGCGAACGTTCCATAAGGTGCGCGCCTCGGTCAGCGACTGCGCCACCACCACGTCGCTGACTTCGGCGGCGTCCAGCGCGGCGCCGAGCAAGCGCTCCAGCAGGGCGCCCGCATGCGCCTCGTCTTCGTGGTCCGAGATCTCCAGCAGCGCAAACCAGGGCGCGGCGGCAGGCGACAGCGGCAGGCGCAACTGCGGCAGTTCGCGCGCCACGCGGCGCAGGCACTCGCCCGACATCACCTCGAAGCCGGTCAGCGTTGCGCCGGCATCTGCGCGAGCGCGATCGAGCAGGGCCACCGCCGCCGCCAGCGTCGGGACAGCGGCCAGCGCCGTCAGCCGCGCCCGTGGCAGCGGGAAGAGCTTCATCGTGGCGGCGGTGATGATGCCGAGCGTGCCCTCCGCGCCGATGAACAGGTGCTTGAGGTCATAGCCGGTGTTGTCCTTGCGCAGGCCGCGCAGGCCATTCCACACCTCGCCGCTGGCCAGCACGACCTCCAGCCCCAAGGTGAGATCGCGGGCGTTGCCATACCGTAGGACCTGGGTGCCGCCCGCGTTGGACGACAGATTGCCTCCCAGCGTGGCGCTGCCCTCGGCGGCGAGGCTGAGCGGAAACAGGCGGCCAGCGTCCCGCGCGGCAGCCTGGACCGCCTGCAGGATGCAACCTGCTTCCGCGGTCAGCGTGTCGTTGGCCGGATCGATCGCACGCACGCGGTTCATCCGCGCCAGGCTCACGACCACCGCGTTGCCGCCGGGATCCGGCGTGGCACCGCCGACCAGACCGGTGTTGCCGCCCTGCGGCACGACCGCGGCGCCAGCCTGCGCGCAGGCGCGCACCACGGCCGCGACCTCGGCTGTCGTGCCGGGGCGAACTACTGCATGTGCGCGTCCTGAATAGCGCTTGCGCCAGTCGGTGAGGAACGGTGCGGTGTCGGCGGCGTCAGTCAGCACGTGGGTCGCGCCTAGCGCGTCGCGCAACGTGTCGACAAGCGACATCGGGTCAGCGCTGCGCGGCGGCACGTGCCTTGGCCGCGCGCTTGAATGGCCGCAGGTAGACGATCGCCGCCACGAAAAACACGGTGACGATCAGCAGTTCGAGCCATGCCATGGTCCCGTAAGGCGCCGGCTCGAAGACGCGCACGGCACCTTCCAGCACGTAGGCCAGCACCAGCAGCAGTGCCCACTGGAACGACTTGGTGTCGCCCCGCAGCACGCCGCGGATGGGCAGCAGCAAGGGCAGTGCCTTGAGCGCCAGCCACGAGCCGCCCGGACGGATCGGCGCCAGCCACAGCTCCCACAGCAGGCAGAAGACGAACAGCACGATCCAGGCGCCGATGGCGATACGCAGCGCCAGGCGTTGGCGGGGGTCGAGGGTATCGGTCGCAGGATTCATCGCAGGTGTGCAGGCAAGCCGCCGGCCCCGATCATGTGCCCAGCTTCAGGGCAGCCTGCGCCAGCCGCCGGCCCAGTGCCACCGCCAGGCGGCGCTCCTCGTCGGTCACGCCATGCCCGGCGTTGTGCGGGGCGAAGTGGCTGGCGCCGTAAGGTGTGCCGCCGCTGCGCGTGGTGGTGAGATCCGGCTCGGTGTAGGGCAGCCCGACCAGCAGCATGCCCTGGTGCAGCAGGGGCAGCATCATCGACAGCAGCGTGGCTTCCTGCCCGCCGTGCAGCGAACTGGTGGAGGTGAACACCGCGGCCGGCTTGCCGGCCAGTGCGCCGTTGAGCCACAGCGTGCTGGTGGAGTCGAGAAAGTGCTTCATCGGCGCCGCCATGTTGCCGAAGCGCGTGGGCGAGCCCAGTGCCAGGCCGCCACACTGTTCGAGGTCGGCCAATTCGGCATACGGCGCGCCGCTGGGCGGCACCGGCGGCGCGGCGACCTCCACGGTTGCCGAGACCGGCGGCACGGTACGCAGGCGGGCCGCGGTACCGGGCACGGCGTCGATGCCCTGGGCAATGCAGTCGGCCAGCGCACGCGTGGCGCCGTTGCGGGAGTAGTACAGAACGAGGATGTCCACGGGTCGGTCTGCCGCTGTTGCGGCGGTCAGCGAGGGCTGTTGAGATAATCGCGGCGCTGCGCGCGTCGGGCGAGGCCCGGTGCCGGCAGCAGGCGACCTTGGCCACGCAGTTTACGTTCGGCGCGGCGCGCCGTTTGCCGGGAATCCCCTTCCATGCCTGGGCCTTGATGAAATTGATTCGCAGCTGGGTCGACCGCCTTGCGCACCAGGCGCCGTGGCTGCACCTGCACCTGGCCGCGGTAGGCCCGTGGATCGAGCGTGCCCGCGAGGTGCTCAGTTTCGCCGCGCATCGCGCGCGCGACGTACGCGTGGCCCAGGTGGCGGGCAATCTCACCTTCAACACGGTGCTTTCTCTGGTGCCATTGCTGGCCGTGCTGCTGGCGATCTTCACTGCGGTTCCGCTGTTCGCCGACCTGCGCGCGACCTTCGAAAGCAACGTGTTGCGCGAACTGCTGCCGGCCCAGTACGCGACGATGATCTTGCGGTACCTGAACGACTTCGCGTCCAAGGCCGCAGGGCTGACCGCCCTTGGCCTAGGCTTCCTGGCGTTGACCGCGCTGGCGATGATCCTGACCGTGGATCAAGTGCTCAACGACATCTGGCAGGTGCGCGCGCGCCGGCCGATCCTGCAGCGCGTGCTCATCTACTGGACGCTGCTGACCCTCGGTCCGCTGCTGCTCGGCGCCAGCCTGAGCGTCACCTCCTACCTGCTGTCGGTGTCGCCGACGGCGCTGCGCAAGGGGCCCGACCTGCTGCGCACCTTGCTGGACTACCTGCCGCTGGTGCTGTCGGGCTTTGCCTTTTCGCTGTTGTACGTGATCGTGCCGGCGCGGCGAGTGCTGTGGCGTGACGCGCTGATCGGCGGCTTCATCGCCGCGCTGCTGGGCGAGTGGTTGAAGGATCTGTTCGGCATTTATATCCGCACCGGCACCGTCGCCAACATCTACGGCGCGTTTTCAGTGGTGCCCCTGTTCCTGCTGTGGGTGTACCTGTCGTGGTTCGCGGTGCTGTTCGGCGCGGCCATCGCCGCCACCCTGCCGCGCCTGCGCTTCACACGGTTTGCCGACGAGCGACGCGCCGGTAACCGCTTCATCACGGCGGTGGCGCTGTTGCGGATGCTGCTGGCGGCCCGCGTCGGCGGCAGCGACGGCGGGCGCCTGCGGCTCGATGAGCTGGCGCGCGGCGTGCGCACCTACCCCGAGGAGACCGAGAGGCTGCTGGTCGAACTCGAAGTCCTTGGCTACGTGGCGCCGGTGGATGGCGCCCAGGAGACGCGCTGGCTGCTCGTCTGCGATCCGCGCTCGACCACGCTGGTGCCCGCCTTCAGCCGGCTGGCGATCGATCCGGCCAACACGTTGCTGACCAGGGCCGACAGTGCAATTGGCCAGTGGCTGGCACGCGGCATGGCGGCCGAGTGGGTGACGCAGCCGCTGGCGCAGTTGCTCGACTCGCCGCAGGCGGCGCAGGCGGTGGCGGTGCAGTCGGCATCAACGTTGCCGACGGCGATGCCGGTGGCACCCGAGCGCACCGGCTGAGCCGACCGCCCGTTCCTCGAACGCCGCTGGCCGCTACCTGCTACGCCGCCGCGCCGTTCGGCGCGACGCTGATGATGAGCGCCGCGACGATCAGGACCAGCACGCCGGCCAGCGCGTCGGTCCAGCGCGCAAAGCGCGGATCGGTGGCCACGCGCGTGGCACGCGAGGCAAGGAAGCCATAGCCGGCGAGGATGAAGAACTCCGGGATCACGCTGCCGGCGGCGAGCCAGAGCATCTGCGCACCGACCGGCAGTGCCGGGTCGACGAACTGCGGCAAGATGGCAGCGAAGAAGATCAGCGTCTTCGGATTGGCCAGTTGCAGCGTCAGGCCTGCCATGAAGATGGCCCAGCGCGAGCCGTTGCGGCCCGCGGCGCGAGAGACCGTGAGTGGCGACGGCCGCCCAAAGATTGCGCTCAGGCCGACGTAGACGAGATAGCCGGCTCCCAACCACTTCACCACGTTGAAAAACGCCGGGGAAGCCGCGATCAACGCGCCGACGCTGGTGGCCGACAGCGCGAAGTACATCGCATTGGCGGCCAGGATGCCGAGCGTGGCGAAAATCGATCGGCGTGCGCCCTGAGTCAGGCCATAGGCGATCACCAGCATCACCGCCGGCCCGGGCGACAGGCTGAGCGCTGCCTCGGTCAGGACATAGAGCCAGTAGGTGTCGTGGTTGACGGCGTGAAGCCAGGACAGCGATGACATGGCGGCAGCAGTGGACGGTTGCCGCGTTCTCCCGCTCCTTCGCCTGACGCGCTGGCAGCGTCAGTGGCGCGGATGCATTCAATTCGGCGGGCGCGATCTTCTCATGCGCTGCCGCCGTTGATCACGCCACGCTCGTGCCGAACACCCGCGCGGCAAAATCCTGCAAGCACTTGCGCACCGCCTCGGGCGCCTCGGCCATCAACGTGTGGCCCACCCCTGGCAGGGTGACCACGGTGCAGTCGGCGCAGGCCTCGATCAGGCCGCGTGCCGCCTTGGGCGGCGTCATCTGGTCGGCGCTGCCGCTCAGGACGAGTACCGGGCAGCGCAGCGCGCGTGCGGCGGCGGGTCCGCCCGTGTAGACGTTGCATGCCGCGAAATCGGTGGGCAGCACCTGCGCGCCGTTGACGCGGGCGATTCGTTCCATCAGCCGCAGGTTCTGCCAGACGATGTTGAACCCCGGTCCCGGGTTGGACGGCCATGCGGCAAACGGCGCGATCGAGGCGCTGTGCGACCAGACGTTGATCATCTGCAACGCGGCCGCCGGATCGTCGCGGGTGGCGGCCAGCAAGGCGTCCGAGACTTTCATCGGCAGTGCGCTGCCCAGCAAGGCGACCCCCGTCACACGCTCGCCCAGTGCGCGGGCGACCTCCAGCGCGATCAGCGATCCCATGCTGTGGCCCACCAGCAGCCAGCGTGGGGTAGGCAGCGCCGCCAGGGTGGTGGCGATGCGCGCCGCGTTGTCTTCGACCGTGGGCAGCACCGGGCCGACGCTGCGACCGTGCCCGGGCAGATCGAACGCCAGCACGGCGTGACCATGGTGGGCGAACCAGCGGCTCTGCAGGATCCACGGGCTGTGGTCGTGCTGAGCGCCGTGCAGGAAGACGACGCCGGGCAGGGCGGGATCGAACGCCTTGCCGCCGGTGTAGGCGTAGAGATCGTCGAGCTGCATCACGCCACCCTGCTCGCGGCCTTGAGCGCGCGAGCGAGATCGTCGAGCAGGTCGACCGGGTCTTCCAACCCGATCGACAGGCGGATCGTCCCCTCGGTGATGTCGGCGGCCGCGAGGTCGGCATCGGGCACGCGAAAGTGCGTGGTCGACGCCGGGTGGATCACCAGCGACTTGGCATCGCCGACGTTGGCCAGGTGCGAGAACACCGCAAGCGATTCGACGAACTGGCGGCCGGCCGCGCGCGAGCCCTTGAGGTCGAAACTGAACACGGCGCCGCAGCCGCGCGGCAACAACTGCTGCGCCAGCGCGTGGTCGGGGTGGGTCGGCAGCTCCGGGTAGGCGACCGACACCACGGTCGGTTGTGTCGCGAGGAACGCGACCACCTGACGCGTGTTGTCGACGTGGCGTTGCATGCGCAGCGGCAGCGTCTCGATTCCCTGCAGCAACTGGAAAGCAGTATGCGGACTCATGCAGGCGCCGAAGTCGCGCAGGCCCTCCCGGCGCGCCCGCAAGAGGAACGGCGCCACCGTGCTCTCGTCGGCGAAGGTCATGCCGTGGAAGCCGGCGTAGGGCGCGGTCAGCGTGGCGAACTTGCCGCTGGCGTGCCAGTCGAAGGTGCCGCCATCGACCAGCAGGCCACCGATGGCGACGCCATGACCGCCGAGGAACTTGGTGGCGGAGTGGTAGACGAGATCGGCGCCATGCGCGAAGGGTTGCAGCAGGTAGGGCGTGGTGAATGTCGCATCCACCAGCAGCGGCAGGCCATGCGCGTGGGCGAGCGCGCCGACGCGCGGAATGTCGAGCACGTCGAGCCCCGGGTTGCCGAGTGTCTCGCCGAACAGCAGCCGGGTCTCGGGCCGGATGGCGTCACGCCAGGCGTCCAGGTCACGCGGATCGACGAAGGTGGTGTCGATGCCGAAGCGCTTGAGCGTGTAGGCGAGCAGGTTGTGCGAGCCGCCGTACAGCGCGCGGCTGGCGACGATGTGGCCGCCCGCGCCCATCAACGTGGCGATCGCCAGGTGCAGCGCCGCCTGCCCGCTGGCGGTGGCAATCGCGCCCACGCCCTGTTCGAGCGCGGCGATGCGCTCCTCCAGCACGGCCACCGTGGGGTTCGAGATACGTGAGTAGACGTGGCCGGCGCGCTCCATGTTGAACAGCGATGCCGCGTGCTCGGAGTCGTCGAAGCAGAACGACGTGGTGGCGTAGATCGGCACCG
>LNFM01019467.1_pt1 | contig 56777 bp, 52 predicted proteins | sample 596031 | NCBI WGS metagenome assembly LNFM01 (sample SAMN04254537, study PRJNA301005) | activated carbon metagenome | isolation source: dual media filters at the Ann Arbor, Michigan drinking water treatment plant | place: USA: Ann Arbor
CCGCAGAGGGGAGTACCCCGTGAGTGCGTGGTCGTCAGTTCGGCTTCGGCCCGGCCGCGTCGCCCGTGACCAGGGTGGGGAAGACCTCGGCTCGTCGCCGCCTCACGAGACCGGGAGACCCGCCTGATGAACGAATCGCTCGACTTCGCCGTGCCGCTCTGGGTGTGGGTCACCTTCGGCGGGGCGATCGTGGCCATGCTCGCCGTGGACCTGTTCCTCCACCGCGACGACCACGAGGTCTCCTTCCGGGAGGCCGCGATCTGGAGCGCCATCTGGATTGGCGCCGGCCTGGCCTTCGGTGGTGTGCTGTGGGCGTGGCAGGGCGGCGAGGTGGCGGCCACCTACTACTCGGCCTACCTGATCGAGAAGGCGCTGTCGGTCGACAACGTCTTCATCTTCGCGCTCATCTTCGGGTACTTCGCCGTCCCCGCGCGCTACCAGCACAGGGTGCTGTTCTGGGGTGTCATCGGCGCGCTCCTGCTGCGGCTGGTGTTCATCTTCGTGGGCGCCGAACTGCTCGAAACCTTCTTCTGGACCGCCTACGTCTTCGGTGTCTTCCTGGTCTACACGGGCTGGAAGATGGCCTTCCGGCACGACGAGCCCACCGACCCGGACCGCAACCCCATGGTCCGCCTGGTGCGCCGCGTGATGCCGGTGGACCCGAACTACCACGACAACAAGTTCTTCATCCGCCGGGACGGCAAGCGCGTCGCGACGCTGCTGTTCGTCGCGCTGGTGGCCATCGAGGCCAGCGACCTGGTGTTCGCCATCGACTCGGTGGCGGCGGTCCTCGCCATCACCACCAACACCTTCATCGTGTGGGCGTCCATCGCCCTGGCGGTCCTGGGCCTGCGCGCCCTGTACTTCTGCCTCGCCGGCCTGCTGAAGCGCTTCGTGCACCTGCACTACGGGCTGGCGTTCCTGCTCGCCTTCGCCGGCGCGAAGCTGATCCTGTCGGAGACGCCGGTGGGCAAGCTGCCGATCTGGCTCTCGCTGTCGGTGATCACCCTCACCCTGGCCATCAGCATCATCTGGTCGCTCATCGCGACGCGGGACGGTGGCGGTGACGCCGGGCACGGTGGCGGTGACGCCGGGCACGGCGGCCCGCCGGTCAACGCCCCGGCGGCGGACCGGGCGGACTGAGCTCCGGGGGCAGGCCCTCCAGGCCGAGCGCCGCGACCGGGTCGTCGGCGCCCATCAACGCCAGGAGGGCCATGGCCCCCTCGTCGCCAAGGGCGGCGGCCAGGAGCGCGCCGAGCGCCTCCCGGGGGTCGTCGTGGCCGCTCATCGCGCGGCTCCGATGGCGGCGACCAGCGCGATCACCGCGATCTCGGCGACCAGCAGCCAGGCCATGAGCCCGGTCACCGCCCGGCGGCGGCGCACGACCAGCTCCCCAACGAGCCCGGCGGCCATGCGGCGCGCCGCCATCGCGCGCACCGGATCCGGGTGCCCGGGCGTGACCGGGGCGACCACCGGCGGTGCCCACTCCCGGTGATCGCGGTCATGCAGAGCCCCAGCCCGGCGAGCGGGGCCAGCGCCACCATCAGCAGGGCGATCGTCCCGCACGCCCCCGCGACCGGCCCGTCGGGGCCGGCCAGGAGCCACACGGGCGCGCTTGCCGCCAGCGCCAGCGTGCCCACCGCCGTCATCCACCAGGCCCGGCGCTCGTGGAGGTCGGCGACGGCCGCCAGCGCGCGTTCGTGACGCCGCGCCTCGGCGTCGTGGATCGCCAGCGACGCCGGGTCCGCCGTGGCCAGCGCGCGGATCCCCGCCGCCCCGTCCCCGCGTCCGCGGGGGTCGACCGGGGACAGCAGGCGCGTGATCGTCGCCAGCAGCACCACGGCCGCGGCGGTGGCACCGGAGACCAGGAACGCCGCGCAGGCGATCCGGTGCGCGTCGGTGGCGAGGCCCACCACCAGCGCCGTTGCCGCGACCACGCCCAGCGCGATCGCGGCGTTGACCACCGCGGTGCCGTCCTCCTCGGCCTCGGTGCGGGCGGCGTCGGTCAGGCCGGCTCCTCCCCGGCGCGGGGCGCCAGGTCGAGCGAGGCGGAGTTCATGCAGAAGCGCAGCCCCGTCGGCGCGGGACCGTCCGGGAACACGTGCCCCAGGTGGGCGTCGCACGATCCGCACACCACCTCGGTGCGCGTCATGCCGTGCGAGGTGTCGGTGCGGCCCTCCACGGCGCCCTCGGTGAGCGGCCGGGTGAAGCTGGGCCATCCGGTGCCCGAGTCGAACTTGTCGGACGCGTCGAACAGCGGCTCACCGCAGCAGACGCAGCGGTAGACACCGTCTTCGTGGCAGTCCCAGTAGCGGCCCGTGAAGGCGCGTTCGGTGGCGCCCTGCCGCGTGACGGCGTACTGCTCGGGGCTGAGGCGCTCCCGCCACTCGGCGTCGCGCGGGTCGTCGGCTGCGGACATGCGGCCCCCTCGGTCGTGGCGTCGATTACACCTTCGTCACCGATGATACCGCAAGCCGCCACGGCATGACCGGGGACTGGGAGCATGTGGGGGTGACCACCGCCTCCCGCCTCTCGCGACGCCTCGGCCCGGGGCTGGCCCTGGTGACCGGGCTGGGCGCCATGCTGGGCGCGGGGGTGTTCGGCGCGGTGGCGCCGGCCGCCGCCGCGGCGGGGTCCGCGCTGCTGCTCGCCCTGGTGCTCGCCGGGACCGTGGCGGCGTGCAACGCGACCTCCTCGGCCCGCCTGGCGGCTCGGTACCCGGAGTCCGGTGGGGCGTACGTGTACGCAGGGCGGCGGCTGGGCCCGGCGTACGGGTTCGCCGCCGGGTGGGCGTTCACCGCCGGCAAGCTCGCCTCGTGCGCGGCGATGGCCCTGGTGCTGGGCCACCACGTGTGGCCGGAGCACCCGAAGGTGCCCGCCCTGGCGGCGGTGGCCGCCTGCGTGGCCGTGAACCACCTTGGGGTCACCAAGACCGCCGGCGCCACGGCGGCCATCCTCGCCGTGGTCGCCGCCGGACTGGCGGCCGCCCTGGTGGGCGCCCTCGGCGGCGGCCAGGCGGACGCCGGGCGCATCGCCGAGGCCTGGACGGGCTCGCCCGCCGGCGTGCTCGAGGCCGCCGGGTTCCTGTTCTTCGCGTTCGCCGGGTATGCGCGCCTCGCGACGCTGGGTGAGGAGGTGCGCGACCCCCGCCGCACCATCCCGCGGGCGATCGCGCTGAGCGTGGCGATCGCGTTCGCGGTGTACGCCGCGGTGATGGGCGCGGCGCTCATGGCGGTGGGGCCCGAGGTGCTGGCCGCGTCGTCGCGGCCGCTGGTGGCGGCGGTGGAGGCCGGGAACCTGGATGCGCTGCGGTTGCCGCAGTCGTGGCGAGCCTGGGGGTGCTGCTGTCGCTGCTGGCCGGGGTGAGCCGCACCGCCTTCGCGATGGCGGCCAACGGCGACCTGCCGCGCCCGCTCGCCGCGGTGCACCGCCGCCACCGTGTGCCGCACGTCGCCGGGCTCGCCGCCGGCCTGGTGGTGGCCGGGGTGGTGGCCATCGCCGACGTGCGGGGCGCGATCGGCTTCTCCAGCGTGCTGGTGCTCGTCTACTACGCCCTGGCCAACGCCTCGGCGCTGCGCCTTCCCGCGGGACGGGCCGGCCTGCCCCGCGCGGTGGCGGTCGCCGGGCTCGTCGGGTGCCTCGCGGTGGCGGCCGCGCTGCCGCCGGCCAGCGTGCTCGCGGGCGCCGGGATCCTCATGCTCGGGTTCGCGGGCTGGGTGCTGCGTCCGGAGCCGTCCCGGGCGTAGAATCACCGCGACGCCTCTGTCGCATTCCCGTCCGCACATCACGGCCGCCACGGCCTCCCGCACCGCCGCTCCGGCATCCGCCGGCCCGGCGGACTCAGCACGCTGAGCCGCTCGCGGCGCCAACGGCGCGCGGGCATGACGATGGGAGTGTCGAGTTGCTCGACGGCAACGATCTCGAGGTGTTCTTCACCGGCGCCGCCCTGGATTTCTGGGCGGCCGCGGTGCCGGAGGACGTGACCCGGGCGGAGGTGGAGGCCATCCGCCGCCTCGCCGCGCTGGGCCCCGGCGCACGGGTGCTGGACGCGCCCTGCGGCCTGGGCCGCCACGCCCTGCTCCTGGCGGAGCTGGGCGCGACGGTGACCGGTGTGGACATCACCGCACAGGCCATCGCGACCACACGGCGGGAGGCCCGACGCCGCGGCCTCACGGCGCGGTTCCTGCGCGGGGATGCCCGGGAGGTCCACGTGCACGACATGGACGCGGTGCTGTGCCTGGGCAACAGCCTGGGCTACGGCGGCCACGACGACGCGGCGGCGATGGTCGCGGCGCTCGCCGGGTCGCTGCGCCGCGGCGGACGGCTGGTGCTGGAGCTGGGCGCGACCGCCGAGTGCGCGCCGCCGGCCCCGCCCTCGGAAGGCCGGTACACCGCGGGCGGGGTCACCATGGAGCTGCGTCACCGCTGGGACGCCATGACCGGCACCCGCGTCACCGCGTTCCGGTTCCTGCGTGACGGCGCGCCGCCGGTGACCCGCACCCTCGCCCAGTGGACGCCCACGGCCGGGGATCTGGTGCGGCTCCTCGCCGTGCATGGCATCCGCACCGTCGCCCTGCACGGCGGGTGGGCGGGGGAGGAGTACGCCCCGGGCGCGCGCCGCCTGGTGCTGGTGGGCGCCCGCCGCTGACCGGGCCGACCCGCGACCCGCGCGCTCAGCGGATGCGCAGCGTGCGGGTCGCGGTGGCGGTGCCGCCGGGGCCGGTGAGGGTGACGGTGACCCGGTGCCGGCCGGCGACCTTCCCGAGACGGAGGGTGCCGGTGCCGGCGGTGAGGGTGACGCTGGCCCTGCGGATGGTCCTCCAGCGTGCGGCGTCGGTGCAGCGCGTGCGCGCGGCGCCGCGGCGTTTGGCGCATGCGGTCAGGGCGCGGGTGAGCGCGGCGCCCGTGGGCCGCGGCGAGGCGATCACGAGGGCGGCGGTGGTGGCGTCGGTGGCCCGGACGGTGAGGACGCGCTTGGCGGCGGTGAGGGCGGTGAGCGCCGGGGCGGGGGTCGCCGGGGCGGGGCCGGGGTTCGCCGCCGGCGGGTCGGGGCTGGTGGCCGGGGGATCCGCGCCGGGCGGGGCCGCGACGGTGCCGGCGCCCGTGAGCGCGCGGGTGAGCGGGCCGGTCGGGTCGTCGCCGGGCAGCGTCAGGGTGGCGGTGAAGGTCCCCGCCGCGGAGGGGTCGAAGGCGATCTCCACGGTGCAGGTCGCCCCCGGGGCGACGTTCTGACCGGCGCACGTCCCGCCGGTCACCGAGAACACTCCCGCGTCGGGGCCCGTGATCGCCGGGGTGCCGAGCACCACGGGCGTGGTCCCCGAGCTGGTCACCGTCAGGGTGCGTGTCGCCGGAGCGGCGGTGACCGCGGCGGACCCCATGTCCACGGTGCCCGCCGTCGTGGTGGCGCGGGCGTTCACCGCGGCGACCCGCAGGCGGAACCCCCCTCCGGACACCCCGTATGAGATGACCGGGGTGCCATCGGCGCCCAGCGCGAGCCATGGCGACAGGCCGACACCGGTCCCGGTGGTGTCGACGACGGAGATCGTCTCGTCGCCGCCCGTGCAGGCGGGGTCGTTGCACTCGGCGAGCGCCAGCTCGTCGGGGGTGCCGTCCCGGTAGGCGATGACCGGGTTCCCGGATGCGGCGATCGCCATGGTCGGCGTCGACCCGACCGTGCCGGTCGCGTCGACCGTGGTGATGGTGCGGCTCGACGCGCAGGTCGCGGTGTCGCAGCGAATCACCTTGAGGTCGTCGGTGGTGTCGTCGTAGTACGCCACCACCGGCCCGCCGCCGGGGCCGATGCGCAGCGAGGGTGTCTTGCCGACGTCGGCGGTGCTGTCGAGGGTGATCAGCGTCTCGTCCCCGCCGGCGCACGCCGCGTCGTTGCAGCGGGCGAGCTTGAGGTCGCCCCCGGTGGCGTCGTAGTAGGCGATGACCGGCAGGCCGTTCTGGCCGATCGTGATGGACGGCGTGGAGGTGGCCTGCGAGACGGCGTCGACGGTCGACAGCGTCTCGTCCCCGCCCTGGCAGCCCGCGTCGTTGCACTTGACGACCAGCAGGTCGTCGTCGTCGAGATGGCCGTATGCGATGACCGGCAGGCCGTCCGCCGGGATGGCGACCGTGGAGCCGACGCCGAGGTTCGTGGAGGTGAGGATCACCGCGCTCGCCTCGTCCCCGCCCTGGCAGGCGGGGTCGTTGCAGGCGATGGCGTGCAGTCGGTCGGCGAGCTGGTCCTGCACGATGAGGAGGGGGTTGCCGTCGGCCCTGGTGGCCATCGAGACGCCCATCCCGAACAGCCCCGTCGACACGGCGACCTGCGAGACGCTCTCGGTGCCGGACGCGCACGCCGGATCGGCGCAGTCGACGGCGCGCAGGCTGTACGCCGAGCCGCTGACCTGTAGGTGCACGATGACCGGGCGGCCGTCGGGACGCACCGTCAACGCGCTGCTCACGCCGCTCACCCCGGAGACCGGGGCGTCGATGACGCGCGGATAGAGGGTCGTCGCTGAGGCCGTGCCCGGCAGGACGGCGGTCAGCAGGAGCGCGGCCGTCAGCAGACCGTGCCGCAGGCGGGGGAGGGCGGGGATCACCATGGGTGGATCGACCGCAATCGGCCGGTCCTTGACCATCAGCGGATGCGCAGCGTGCGGGTCGCGGTGGCGGTGCCGCCGGGGCCGGTGAGGGTGACCGTGACCCGGTGCCGGCCGGAGACCTTCCCGAGGCGGAGGGTGCCGGTGCCGGCGGTGAGGGTGACGCTGGCCCTGCGGATGGTCGTCCATCGGGCGGTGTCGGTGCAGCGCGTGCGCGCGGCGCCGCGGCGTTTGGCGCATGCGGCCAGGGCGCGGGTGAGCGCCGGGCCCGTGGGCCGCGGTGCGGCGATCACGAGGGCGGCGGTGGTGGCGTCGGCCGCCCGGACCGTGAGGACGCGTTTGGCGGCGGTGAGCGCGGTGAGGGCCGGGGCCCGGGGTGACGGCGTGGTTGGCGCGGGATCCGGGGTGGACGGGGGTGGGGCGAAGCCCGGGTCGGTGGGCGGCGTGCCGGTGAACGTCCCCGTGCCGGTCACGGTGCGCACCAGCGCGCCGGCCGGGTCGTCGCTCGGCAGCGTGAGGGTGTCGGTGACCGTGCCCACCTCCCCCGGGGCGAACGACAGCGTCACGGTGCAGGTGGCACCCGGGTTCACCGCGGCGCCGGCGCAGGTGCCCCCGGTCACGGTGAACCTCGCCCCGTCGGCCCCCGTCACCGAGGGCGTGCCGAACGTGACGGGCGTGGTGCCGGAGCTGGTGACGGTGAGGGTGGCGGTGGCCGCTCCCCCCGCGGTGGCGTCCACCGATCCCAGGTTCAGCGCCCCGGCGGGGGCGGTCGCGGCCGGGTTGGACGCCGCGACCCGCAGGCCGTTCGCGCCCCCGCTCTGGTAGGCGATGACGGGGCGGTCGTTGGCGTCCATGGCGATCGCGCTCGACGCCCCGGCGTCGTCGGCGTCCACGACGGTGATGGTCTCGTCGTCGCCGGTGCATGCGGCGTCATTGCACTCCATCAGCTTCAGGTCACCGTTCGTGGCGTCGTGGTAGCTGACCCTGGGGCGGCCGGCCGCGTTCACCGCGATTGCGCTGTGGTCGCCCACGTCACCGACGGCGTCTGCGGCAACAGGAGGTCCGCCACCGGCCGGCGTGCAGGACGCGTCCGTGCACCGGGTGACGCGCAGATCGTCGGTGTCGTCGGCGTAGTAGCTGATGATGGGCCTGCCGTCCGGAGGCACCACCATCGACGGTGCGTCGCCGGCATCACCGGTGGTCGCCACCGGCATGACCGTCTCGTCACCGCCGGCGCACGCCGCGTCGTTGCAGCGCATGAACATGAGGTCGGAGCTGCCGGCGGTGACGACGCTGAAGGCGATGACGGGCCTGCCGTCCTGGCCGATGCCGATCGCATTGCCGAACCCCGCGTTGTTGGTCGAGTAGGCCGTGGTGACCGTCTCGTCGCCGCCGGCGCAGGCGGCGTCGTTGCACTTCATGACCTTGAGGTCGCCCGCGGTGGCGTCGTGATAGGCGATCACGGGGAACCCGTCCGCCGGAACCGCGAGGGAGACGTTGCCGATCACCCACGACGTCCCGTCCGCGGTCGTGACGGTCTCGTCACCGCCGGCACAGGCCGCGTCGTTGCAGCGCGCGGTCTTCAGGTCGTTCCCCGTGAGGTACTGGTACGCCATCACCGGCGTGCCGGCGGACAGGGCCAACGCCGAATCCCGTCCCGTCTGGGCGGCGCCGTCGACGGTCGAGGTGCCCTCGTCGCCGCCGTGGCATGCGCGGTCGTTGCAGCGCGACACCACCAGCGTGCCGTTGGCCGCGTCGTAGTGGCTGATCACCGGACGTCCATCCGCCGGGATCACCATCGACGGCCACATCCCGGTGTTCGAGGTCGTCACCGTCCCGGGCCACAGGGTGACCGCCGCGGCGGTGGCGGGCAGGACGGCGGGGAGGGCGAGGGCGGCCGCGAGCAGGGCGCGGCGCACCGCGAGGCGAGGGGGCATGCAGAGAAGATCGGCCCCCCGTGGCCGGGATTGACGGCTGGGACCGTGGGGCCGCCCGGCGGCGGCCCCACGGCGGCGTCAGTCCTCCTCGTCCTGCCGGGCGGCGATCCGGTCCTTCAGGCTCGCCATGATCGTGGGGTCGCGCAGGGTGGTGACATCACCCATCTCGCGGCCCTCCGCGATGTCCCGCAGCAGGCGGCGCATGATCTTGCCGGAGCGGGTCTTGGGCAGGTCGTGCGTCCAGATGATGCGCTTGGGGCGCGCCAGCTTGCCGATGACCTCCGACACGTGGGCGCGGATCTTCTCCTCCAGCCCCTCGGTGTCCAGCCCCTCCTCCGGGGTCACGAACGCCACGATCGCCTGGCCCGTGAGGTCGTCGCTCTGGGCGACCACCGCCGCCTCCGCGACGTGCGGGTAGCTCACGATCGCCGACTCCACCTCGGCGGTGGAGAGCCGGTGCCCGGACACGTTGATGACGTCGTCGATGCGGCCGAGGATCCAGATGTCGCCGTCGGCGTCCATGCGCGCGGCGTCGCCCACCACGTAGGTGTCCCGGCCGAAGCGGTTCCAGTAGGTCTCGATGAACCGCTCGGGGTCCTTGTAGAGCGTGCGCAGCATGCTCGGCCAGGGCCGGCGGATCACCAGGAGCCCCTGGCCCTCGGAGATGGGGTTGCCGTCGTTGTCGACCACCTCGGCGCTGATCCCGGGCAGCGGGCGCGTGGCCGAACCGGGCTTGGCGTCGGTGAAGCCCGGGACGGGGGAGATCATGATCCCGCCGGTCTCGGTCTGCCACCAGGTGTCGACGATGGGGCAGCGGCCGCCGCCGATGACCTGCTGGTACCACAGCCACGCCTTGGGGTTGATGGGCTCGCCCACCGAGCCCAGCAGCCGCAGCGAGCTGAGGTCGTGCTTGTTCGGCTCCTCGGCGCCCCAGCTCATGCAGGCCCGGATGGCGGTGGGGGCGGTGTAGAAGATCGTGACGCCGAAGCGCTCCACCAGCTCCCACCAGATGGCGCGGTGCGGGTAGTCCGGCGCGCCCTCGTACATCACGCTGGTCGCGCCGTTCAGCAGCGGGCCGAACACGATGTAGGTGTGCCCGGTGATCCAGCCCACGTCGGCCGAGCACCAGTACACGTCCTTCTCCGGCTTCAGGTCGAACACGTGCCTGTGGGTGTACGCGGCCCCGGTGAGGTACCCGCCGGTGGTGTGCAGGATGCCCTTCGGCTTGGCCGTGGAGCCCGAGGTGTAGAGCACGAACAGCGGGTGCTCGGCGTCGAAGCCCTCGGCGGGGCACACCGGGTCGGCGGCGGCGAGGATGTCGCCCCACATCACGTCGCGGCCCTCGGTCATGGGGCACTCGATGCCGGTGTGGCCCACCACGATCACGTGCTTCAGGCTGTCGATGCCGGCCAGGGCCGGATCGACGTCCCGCTTCACCGGGGCGGTCTTCCCGCGCCGCCGGGCGCCGTCCACGGTGATGAGCGCCTTGGCCTCGCTGAACTCCATGCGCTCGGCCACGGCCTCGGCCGAGAACCCGCCGAACACCACGTTGTGCGGCGCGCCGATGCGGGCGCACGCCAGCATCGCCACGACGACCTCCGGGATCATCGGCAGGTAGATGCCGACGACGTCGCCGGGGCCGATGCCCAGGTCGCGCATGGCGTTCGCGGCCTTCTGCGTCTCCTGCAGGAGCCACGCGTAGGTGATCGTGCGCTCCTCGCCCTCCTCACCCACCCAGTGGAAGGCGACCCGGTCGCCCAGTCCCGCCTCCACGTGGCGGTCGAGGCAGTTGTACGAGGCGTTGATGCGTCCGCCGATGAACCACTTGGCGAAGGGCGGGTCGGACCAGTCGAGCGTGGTGTCCCAGCGGCGCTCCCAGTGGAGCGCGTCGGCCTGGGCCTCCCACCACGCGAGGGGGTCCGCCTCGGCCGTGGCCACGACGGACGGGTCGTTCCAGAGTGCGTTCTGCGCGAACTCGGCTGGCGGGGGGAAGCTCCCGACCTTCAGGAGCTCCTCCAGGCGGTGCTCGAGCGCGTCACCGGAGAGCTTGGACATGGCGGTGACCATACCCGCGGATCGTGCGGTTTGTCTCCATGTACCGGTTCGGTGCCGTGGCCGCCCGGGGGCGGCACTACACTCGCCCACCGTGGACCCCTCCCGTGGCCCGTGGTTCCTGCACTCCCGCTTCGCGGCGGCCAGCATCGCGGTGCTCGGCGTGCTGGCGGTGGCGGTCGTGGTCGCGATGGCCGCGCTGTGGCCGTCCGGTGACGGGCCCTCCGCGGGCGGCGCGTCGCTGGACACCGAGCAGGCCCGGGTGGTGTCGGTGCGCGAGGGCGGCTGCCGGGCGGGGATCGAGGCCACCGGCTGCCGGCGCGTGCGCGCGGTGCTGGAGACCGGCATCGACGTGGGCGTCGAGACCGGCATGGACATCGGCGCCGGGTTCGACATCGATGTGGGGGACACCATCCGGGTGGTCGACAACGGCCTGGCGCCCGGCGCCACCGTGGGCGGCCAGGAGGCCGACGCGTACTCGTTCGCCGACTTCGAGCGCCGGGGGAGCCTGGTGTGGCTCACGGCCGCGTTCGCGTTCCTGGTGGCGCTCGCGGCGCGCTGGCGCGGGCTCCTGGCGCTTGCGGGCCTGGGGCTGAGCCTCGCGGTGATCGTGATGTTCATCGTCCCGGCGATCCTGGACGGGCGGGACGCCGTGGCGGTGGCGCTCGTGGGGAGCCTGGCGATCCTGCTGGTGACGCTCCTGCTGACGCACGGCGTGGGGCCGAAGGCCGTGGCCGCCGCCCTTGGCACCGCCGTGGCCCTGCTGCTGACCCTGCTGCTGGGACGCTTCGCGACCGCCGCGGCCAACATCACCGGGTTCGGGTCGGATGAGGCCGCGTACCTGCAGGCCTCCGGGTCGGACGTCTCGATACGCGGGCTGCTGCTGGCCGGCATGGTGATCGCCGCCCTGGGGGTGCTGGACGACCTCACCATCACCCAGGCATCCGCGGTGATGGCCCTGCGCCGGGCGAACCCGGCATACGGGGTGCGCACCCTGTTCCGGGAGGCCCTCCGGGTGGGCCGCGACCACGTCGTCGCGGTGGTGAACACGCTGGTGCTCGCGTACGCCGGGGCGTCCCTGCCGGTGCTGCTGGTGTTCGCCCTCGCCGACACCTCGTTCTCGGACGCCCTGAACACCGAGGCCGTGGCCGCGGAGGTGGTGGCCACCATGGTGGGCTCCATCGGGCTCATCGCCGCGGTGCCGCTGGCCACCGGGATCGCCGCCGCCCTCGCGGTGCGGGTGGCGCCCGAGGCGGCATCGGGGGACGACCACCATGGGCACCACCATTGATCCGCCGTCGGGGGTCTCCCGGCATGGCGGCTGCGCCGGAACCCCGTTGTCTTCGGCGTCCCGGAGTGGATGATCCAGGTGGTCCCGGTCGCGGGGGATCGGGACCGGGACGGGCCGCCGGATCCGTGCCCGCGGCCCGTCCACCATCGCCAGGAGTACGCTGGAGGACATGAGCGACTCACCTGCGGGGGCCGTCCAGATCTCGGTCCCGGACATCAGCTGCGGGCACTGCAAGCGGGCCATCGAGGGCGCCCTGTCCGGTGTCGACGGTGTCGCCGAGGCCGAGGTCGACGTGGAGGCCCGGATCGTGCGGATGCGCCTGGACGGCGGGGACGGCGTGCTCGCCGCGGCCGTGGCGGCCATCGAGGCCCAGGGGTACGAGGTGCCCGCCGTCGCCGGCGGGGCGCAGCGCTAGCCCGTTCGCATGGCGACCACCCACCTCGGCGGCGGAGCTGCGCTACGCCGTGCGCGGGATGACCTGCGGGGCATGCTCGGCACGGGTGCAGCGCGTCCTCGAGCGCCAGCCCGGCGTGGTGGACGCCGAGGTGAACCTGGCCACCGGCACGGCCGTCGCGCACCTGGAGGCCGGGGGCGACGACGCCGCGCTTCGCGAGGCGGTGGAGCGCGCGGGCTACGAGCTGGTCCCGCTGGCCGCGGGCGCCCTGCCGGACGACGACCACGACCGCCGCCGGCGGTCCTGGGGTCTGCGGGCCGCCGTTGCGGCGCCGGCCGCCGCGTTCCTGATGGCCGGGATGGTCGCCGGCGACGGGCTCGCCGGCGACGACGCCTACCGGTGGGCCTCCTTCGCCCTGGCCACGCTCGTCCAGTTCGGCGTCGGCTGGCCGTTCCTGCGCGAGGCGGCGCGGCGCGCACGGTTCGGCGGCGCGAGCATGGACACGCTGGTGGCCGTCGGGACGCTCACCGCCTACCTGGCGAGCGCGGCGGCGCTGCTGGGCTGGGTCGACCTGGGCGGCGGGACCGATCCGATGCCGGGGGACGCCGCCGGGCACCCGGGACACCTGTGGTTCGAGTCGTCGGTGCTGGTGATCGCGTTCGTGTCGTTGGGCCGCTACCTGGAGGCCCGGGCCACCAGCCGCGCCGGCGCGGGGCTGCGGGCGCTGCTGCGCCTGGGCGCCGACGAGGCGACGCTGCTGACCCCCGACGGCGACGCCTCGGTCGTGCCGGTCGCCGCGGTGCGCGTGGGCGACCTGGTGCTGGTGCGCCCCGGCGGCCGCATCCCGGTGGACGGCGAGGTGGTGGACGGGGCGTCGTCGGTCGACACCGCGATGCTCACCGGCGAGCCGATCCCCGTGGAGGCCGGCCCCGGATCGCACGTCAGCGGCGGCACGGTGAGCCTCACCGGGGCGCTCACCGTGCGGGTCACCGCGGTGGGTGGCGACACCGCCCTGGCCCGCATCGCCACCCAGGTGGCCGCCGCGCAGGCGGGCAAGGGCGCCGCGCAGCGCCTCGCCGACCGCGTGTCGGCGGTGTTCGTGCCGGCGGTGCTCGCCATCGCGGCGGCCACGTTCGCCGGCTGGTGGATCGCCGGCGAACCGGACACCGGGTTCCGGGCGGCGGTGGCCGTGCTCGTGGTGGCGTGCCCCTGCTCCCTGGGCCTGGCGACGCCCGCCGCCCTCATGGCCGGGCTGGGGCGCGCCGCCGAGCTGGGCATCGTCATCCGCGGGGTGGACGCCATGGAGCGCGTCCGCCGCGTGAGCACCGTCGTATTCGACAAGACCGGGACGCTCACCGCCGGCACGCCGGCCCTGCGGGAGGTGGTGGTGGCGCCCGGCGGGGACCGCGATCGGGCGCTGGGCCTGGCGGCCGCCGTGGAGCGCTCCAGCGAGCATCCGCTGGCGCGCGCGGTGAGGGCTGCCGCCGCCGACCTGCCGCGGGTGCCGGCCACCGGCTTCACCACCGTCGCGGGCGTGGGCGTGCGCGCCGACGTGGAGGGACGGGACGTGATGGTGGTGCGTCCCGGGGCGGACGCCGGACTGGAGGTCCACCCGGACCTGCGGGCGGCCGAGGAGCGGATGCGCGGGGGTGGGCTCACGACCGCGCTGGTGGGCTGGGACGGCGCCGCCGAGGCGGTGCTGGCCTTCGAGGACCCGCCCCGCCCCGGGGCCGGCGGCGCCCTGGCCGCGCTGCGCCGCCAGGGGCTGGACCTCGTGCTGCTCACCGGCGACAACCCGCGCGCCGCAGCCGCCGCGGGGGAGCGGCTGGGGATCACCCGTGTGCTGGCCGGGGTGATGCCGGGCGGCAAGCGGGACGAGGTGGAGCGCCTGCAGCGCGCCGGGGAGCGCGTGGCGGTGGTGGGCGACGGGGTCAACGACGCGCCCGCGCTGGCGCAGGCCGACCTGGGCATCGCGCTGGGCAGCGGGACCGACGTCGCCATCGAGACCGCCGACATCACGCTGGTGCGGCCCGACCTGCACGGGGTCGCGACCGCCCTGGAGATCTCCCGGCGCACGCATCGCACCATCGCCCAGAACCTGGGCTGGGCCTTCGCGTACAACGTCGCCGCGATTCCCCTGGCGGTCGCCGGGATGCTGAGCCCGGCCATCGCGGGCGCGGCGATGGCCCTGTCCTCGGTGAGCGTGGTGCTGAACGCCCTGCGCCTGCGGCGCGTGGGCGGGCGGGCGCCCGCGTGACGTCCCGCATCGCCTACGCCGACCTCGACCACCATCCGCTGGTCGGAGCGCTCAGCGCGGCGCGGGAGCGCCCGGGCGACGCGGCCGCCGCCGCGGAGCTGGCCCGCGCGGCGTTCACGCTCCGCACGAGCCTGCCCGCCGCGGTCGCCGCGGTCGTGCTGGGGTCCGAGGGACCCTTCGCGACGCTGGCCCGCGGCGGCCTGGCGGGCGACGACCGGCGCCTCGCCCAGGCGGCGGCGGAGCTGGACGCCCTGGGGGCGCTCGCGCACGGCGACCTGGGCGCCGCCCTCGCGCCGCACGGGCTGGGGGCCGTCGCCGCGGGTGGGGAGGCGACGGACCTCGACGCGCCCCCCGCGGTGGTCGACCTGGTCCGGTCCCTCGCCGCGGGCCCCGGCTGGGGCGCCCGGGCCGTGGAGATCGCCGGCTTCCACGCCGCCGAGGGGACGGGGGCGCTGGCCACGCACCGCGTGCTGCGGTTCGCCGACGGCCGGCTGGTGGGCATCGACCGTCCCGATCCGGTGGCCCCGGAGGACCTCATCGGGGGTGAGGAGCGGCGAGCGCCGCTGGCGGACGCCCTGCGGGTGTTCGCCGCCGGGCGTCCGGCCAACGACGCCCTGGTCTACGGCCCGCCGGGCACCGGGAAGTCCGCGACCGTGCGCGCGCTGGCCGCCGGGCTGGCGCACACCGGCCTGCGGCTCGTCCAGGTGGACCGCGCCGAGGCGGGCGTCATCGGCGCGCTGTTCGCGCGGCGATGCCTGGTGCTGCTCGACGACCTGGTGTTCGACGACCAGGCCCGCACCGACCGCGCGTTGCGCGCCGCGCTGGAGGGTGACGCCGCCGGGCGCCCGCCGAACGTGCTGGTCTGGGCGACCAGCAACCGGCTCAAGCTCCTGCGCGAGACCCACTCCGAACGCGAGGACGACATGGACGAGGCCCTCGGGCGCGGGGAGAAGGCGGCCCTGGCGACACGGTTCGGGCTGCGGGTGCCGTTCCCGGCGCTTGGCCAGGAGGAGTACCTGCGCATCGCGCTGGGACTGGTGGCGCGCTTCGGGGGGCCATCCGCCGGCGCGGCGCCGGCGGCGCTGCGCTTCGCCCGGTCCGGGCACGGCATGAGCCCTCGGACCGCGCGGCAGTTCGCCGTCGACTGGGCGGGACGGGCGTGACCCGGCGGGTGGCGTGGGCCGCGCTGGCGGACGTCGCCGCGGTGGTGGTGTTCGTGGGGCTGGGCCGGCGGTCGCACGGGGAGGACCTGGCCGGCACCGCGGAGGTGGCGGCACCGTTCCTCATCGCCCTGCTCGCGGGGTGGTTCCTGGCCCGCGCCTGGCGGGACCCGCTGGCCCTGCGGACCGGCCTCGCGGTGTGGGCGGTCACCGCGGTGGGCGGGCTCGCGCTGCGCGGCGCGGTGTTCGACCGCGGCCTGGCGACCAGCTTCATGATCGTCGCGCTGGTGACCCTGCTGGCCCTCATCGCGGGCTGGCGCGGCGCGGCGATGGCGTTCCGCCGCCGCGGGGCGGTGGTCTAGGCTCCCCCCGGATGCCCTGGGGACGACGCATCGCCGCGGCCGCGGCCGCCGCAGGACTGGCCCTCGCGATGGGATGCGGCGGGGAGGATTCCGCGACGGTGACCGACGGCGGCGCCACCACCGTCGCCCCGGCCCAGACGTTCCCCGCAACCGGTCCGGACGCCGCGGTCACCACGGTGCCGGCCACCACGCCATCTCCGGGCACCGGGACCGGCGTTGCGCCGGTGCTCACCGACGGCGCGGACGTGGATGCCGCGCGGGACGTGCTGCGCCGCTACGTGGACGCCTTCGTCGCCGCGGACGGGGCGGCGGCCTGCGAGCTGCTCACCGAGGAGTCGGCCGAGGCCTTCCTGCTCGCCGTGGGCTCAGCGGTGGGCGCCACGACCTGCGCCGACGCCTTCACGGCGACGACGCGTCAGGTGCCCACCGAGCAGCGTGACGCGTTCCGCAGCGGGATCATCGACCGCCTGACCGTGTCCGGGGACACGGCAACGGGGCGCTTGACCGTGATCGGCGTGTCGAACGATTTCCGGCTTGTGCGGCGATTCGGTGACTGGAAGATCGCAAACCTGCCCGGCCAATGATCTTCGCGGACCGGCCCGCCCAGCGGTGGGCGTTCATGCCGCGACCAGCACTCGGCTGCCGCCGCGGCCCACGAGCCACTCCTCGAACGCGGCGTGGTTGGCCAGGTACTGCTCGAACTTGGAGATCCCCTGGGACGCCCAGTCGGGCACGAGGGACTCGGCGGGGATGATCACGATGCTGCCCGGCATGGGGGAGACCTCCTGGGTGGCTCGTCGCTCTATGTGTGAGAACGGATGAGACGCCCCGGAGTTCCCCCTACTCTGTAAGCGATTTGTGAATCAGCTCCGGCCGGTCACGAACCGACGAGCACGGCCGCCCCCGGCGACCGCCGCCACTGGAGCTCGGCGACGCCCGTCACCAGGCGCTGGGTGGGCCGGTACTCGCGCGAGGTGCGGCCCTCACGGCCTCGGGTCTCCAACAGCCCGGTGTCCACGAGCAACGGCAGGGCCCGCCGCCAGACATGGCCGGCCTCGTCCCAATCGAGGCCGCACTGGGACTTGATGTCCCGCATCGTCACCCATCGGCCCCGGCACTCGGCCAGGTACGACTCCAGGCGCAGTTCTGCCCGTCGCATGCGTCTCCATGTTCGCGGCGCACCGGTTCCCGCATGCCGCCGGGGGCGGCATCGGCAGGACGGGGCGCCATCTGAGCGGTGGGCGGCGTGCGGCGGGGGAACGCCGCGGCCGGCCGGAGATTTCAGAGGATTCCGGGCTTCCGCGCAAGGGCGGTGCGCCCGCCCGTGCTCCCGGTCGGAGCCGGGGCATGTGTCTCGCGGACGGGACGGCACTTCACGGCCACGATGTGTCCGCCGGGTTCGCACCGGGTAACCGGGGATGAGTTGTCCGGGATGCGAGGGGGGACCGCCCGTGAAGTCCGCTGACAGGGCCCTTCGGGTGCTGCAGACATTGGCGCGCCATGCCAGGCCCATGCCGACCATGGCCATCGCCCGCGCGTGCAACGTGCCGAAGAGCAGCGCGCACAACCTGCTGAACACGATGCGGGCCCTCGGGTTCGTGTCGTACTACCCCACCGACCACGCGTGGGGGCTCGGCCGCGTACCTGCGGGCCGGCGCCATGGAGCGCCTGGCCCGGCCGGAGCTGGCGACGCTCGCGAACGAGACCGAGGCGTCCGCCCAGCTGTGGGCGCCCGTGGGCGCCGAGGTGGTCTGCATCGAGTGCGTGCCGCCGGACGCCGTGCGCGCGGCGTTCAGCATCGCGCCCGGCACGCGGCTGCCGGTGAACGGCACCGCCGCGGGCCGCGCCATGCTGGCCGCGTTGCCGCCGGCGCAGGCCCGGCTCATGCCGGACCCCGCCAGGGGCACCGGCCGGGAATGGAGCGATCCCGCGGGCATCGAGGAGGTCCGGTCCGCCGGCTACGCCCGCGACGAGGGTGGCCTGGGCCCCGGGGTGGGGTGCATCGCCGCGGCCGTGGTCGCCCGGGACGGGCTGCCGCTGGGAGCCGTGAGCATCGCCTACGTCGCGGTGAACGGCGACCAGGGACGGGCCGCGCGGCTCAGCGAGGCGGTGCTGCGGGCCGCCTCACGGCTCTCCGGCGTCATGGCCGGCGGGGTCGCCATGGTCCCGGCCCCGTCCGTCCCTCTCGGAGACGACTGACCGGTCGTCCCCGAGCGCCCTGGCGACGATGGCGATCCGCATGGTGAGCCGTCCCGCCAGGGCGTGGTCATCGTCGCCCGTCACGCCGTCCAGCACGGCGAGTCGCTGCACCTCCCCCCGGTGCAGCAGGGCGACGGTGACCGGCCAGGCGAACGTGCGGGGGTCGCCCACCGCGAGGTCCTCCAGGTCGTCCGGCACGGGCGCGGGCCGCCGCCTGGGTGAGGGCGCGGGACCGCTCGAAGGCCCGCGTGATCCGCTCGGCGATCTTCGGGGCGCCGACGAGCGCGGGAAGGCCCGCCCCGCCCAGGTCCACCGCCTCCGTGGGGCATTCGCGGGCCCGGGCGGCGAGCGCCGAGCCGGTGACCGCCTCGTAGGTGATCCAGGAGCGGGTCACCTCCACCGCCCGGCGGCGGCGGCCGGTCGCGCGGGCCAGGTCCATGGGCAGCTCGTGCACCGGCAGCCACGCGTCCCGCACCCACGCGATGTGCTCCCGCAGGGCGCCGAGCGGGCCGCGGGCCCGCGAGCGCAGGCGATCGGCCGCCGCCGCCCCGCCGATCTCCCGCGGGAGGCCGAGGGCGGGCTCCCGTACCGGCACGGGGTCCAGGGATGCCAGCGCCGCCGCCGCGAGCCGCCGTCCGAGCTCGTCCCGGTCCCACAGCTCCACGCCCTGCTCGACCGCCGCGCTGCGGGCCGCCGGGCCGGCCCCGCCCGGGCACGCCACCACCACCTGGGTGAGGCCCAGGTCGTCACGCAGGAACCGGGCGCGGGCGATCACCTCCACGCCCACCGGGTCGGCCCGGTGCTTGCACTCGACCCCCACCAGCTGCGCCACCAGCCCGTCGGAGCGGCGGCCCAGCACGTCCACCTCGTGCCGTGCGCCCGAGCGCCCGGTCACCAGCGCGTTCCGGGTCACGCTGTACCCATGCGATGAGAACAGATCGGCCACGATCCGCTCGAGATCGCGGCCGCGGCGGAAGGCGTCGGTGGCGGCGGGGTGATCCATCCCGCCGACCGTAGCCGCCGGCCACGACGGCACCGGTCCCGGGCGGGCGCCCGGGACCGGTGGAGCGGCGATCAGCCGAGCAGCTTGCCCAGGCTGCCGAGGCGGTCCATCAGGCCACCCTCGTCCGGCACGTTGCCGTCGGGGGTGAGCTTGTCGATGAGCTGCGGCAGCAGCTCCGCGAGGCCGCCGGCGGCCTCGTCGCGCGACACGCCCGCCTCGTTCGCCACGCGGTCGATCTCGTCGTCACCGATGGCCTGGCGGACCTGGTCCGCGTTGATGCCCTTGTTCTCCCCGGTCGAGACCCAGGAGTCGGCCTGCTCCTGCAGACCGGAGGACTGGAACTTCGAGAGCAGGCCGGAGAGGCCGCCAAGGCCGCCCGCGCCGCCGAGCATGCCCATCGCCACCTGCACCAGCTTGGCGCCGTTGCCGCCGCCCAGCAGCTTGCCGAGCGCGCCGCCGGCGAGATCTTCCAGCATTCCCATGAGGTCTCCTTGATCGGGGGGAGTCCGAGTCTACGGTTCAGGGTCGGCCAAGCGACAGCCCCTGCGCCCGCCGGGCGGCTACAACAGACGGGTGTCCTCGCTCGTCCCTCGGGCCGTCGCCGTCACGGCCATCGCCGGGGCGGTCGGCGTGGTCCTCGCCGACTCCTCGATCGTCATCCTCGCCCTGCCCGAGATCCTCCGGCAGTACGACGTGACGGTGGCGACCGTCGCGTGGGTCCTCACCGCCTACAACCTGGCGCTGGGCCTCGCGGCGGTGCCCGCGGCGTACGCCGCGCGCCGCCATCCGCGGTTGGTCTTCGTCGCCGGGATCGCGGCGTTCTCGGCCGCCTCGCTGGCGTGCGCCCTGGCGCCGGGGCTGGGGACGCTGCTGGTGGCGCGGTGCGCGCAGGCCGTGGGCGGTGCGCTCACCGTGTGCGCGGCCCTGGAGCTGCTGCCCGGCCTGGTGGGCTCCGAGGCGGCCGCCGCCCGGAGGTGGGCCGCCGCGGGGGCGCTCGGCACGGCGCTGGGACCCGCGGCGGGCGGCCTGCTGACCCAGCTCATCTCTTGGGAGGCCATCTTCGTCGCGCAGGTGCCGGTGGTCCTGGCCGGCCTGGCCGTCGCGGGGACCCGCCCGGTCCGGGCGGCGGCGCGCGCCGGCCGGCCCCACCTGGCCGCCAACGCGGCGCTGGTGCTGATCTCCGCGGCCCTCACCGCCGCACTGTTCCTGGTGGTGCTGCTGATGATCAACGGCTGGGGGCTGGAGCCCGTGCAGGCGGCCGTCGGAGTGTCGGTGATGCCGGTCGCGGCGCTGCTGGCCGGCCGGTACCTGGGCGGCCGTGGCGGTCCCGCCGGCCGTGCGGCCGCCGGGGCGATCGGCGTGGCCGCCGGCCTGGCCGCGCTGGGCCTGATGCCGGGTGCGTCGGTCGCCTGGACGCTCGCGCCGCAGGTGCTGATCGGCCTCGGCCTGGGGCTCACCGTCGGCGCGCTCACCGAGGCGGCCCTGGCCGGCCGCAGCCCCCAGGGCGTGCACGGCGGGTGGACGCTGGCGTCGCGGCACCTGGGGGTGGTGCTGGGGATCCTGATGCTCACGCCGGTCTTCGTGGCCGACCCGGGCGCAGGACGCGGTGACCGCGCTGCTGCTCGACAGCCGCGTCGCCCCGGCCACCAAGATCGAGCTCGCCCGGGCGGGTGAGCGGGTGCTGGCCGGTGCCGACGGGCAGGTCCCGGACCTCTCGCCGATCTTCCGGGAGGTCGTCCCGGAGACGGACGACCGGGCCGAGTTCGACGGCCTGGAACGGGCCCTGGGTGAGCAGCTCGACCGCGCGGCCACCAGCTCGGTGGCCCGGTCGTTCCTCGCCGCGGCGGCGCTGGCGCTGCTGGCGCTGCTGCCCCTCGCGCTCGCGCGCGGCCGGGTGCGACTGTGAGGCGCCCGGGACCGGTGCTCGTGGCGGTGGTCACGGCGCTGGGGATCCTGCTGGTGGGGGTGTACGTCGCGCTGGGCGGCGGGCGGTACGACCCGCTCGCGGTGGCCGATCCGTGCCAGCCCCGGGAGTGGCGCGACCCCGACGGCACCCGGGCGCTCGCCGAGCAGATCGCGCTGTCGGCCCTCGACGGGGCGGCATGCGATCTGGGCGTGTCCCGTGAGGCGCTGGCACTGGCCGTGACCAGCGACGCCAGGTTCAGGGAGTTCACCGACGCCTACCGGCTCGACGAGGGACGCGTCGAGGAGGCCCTGCGCCGCGGCCTGATGCGGGCCGTCGACGACGCCGTCCGCGCCGACGCGATCAACTCGGTGGAGGAGTTCCTGCTGCGGCAGGCCGCCGGCCGGCTGCCGCTGGGCCGCCTCATCGAGGCGGTGCGCGGCGGCGACCTGGACTGGGTGGGCGGACTGCTGGGCTGAACCGGGCCGCCCGGCGTGTACGGTCGGGGCGTGGGTTTCGGAACGCTCGCGCTCATCATGGCGTGCGGCCTGGTGGGTCCCCTGCTGGCGGGGTTGCCCCGTCTCGCCCCGCCGCTGGTGGTGGGCGAGCTCGCCGCGGGGCTGGTCATCGGCCGGACCGGGTTCGACATCGTGGACCTGGGCGACCCCACGCTGCGGTTCCTGTCCGACATCGGGTTCGCACTGCTGATGTTCTCCCTGGGCGCGGCCCTGCCGCTGCGGGACCCGGGGCTGCGGTCCGCGATCGGCCGGGGCGCGCTGGCCGCCGGCGCCGCCGCCGTCCTCGCCGTGCCGGCGGGGTTCCTGGTCGCGGCCGGCGGGGACCTGGACCGTCCGTGGATCGCGGCGGTGCTGCTGGCGTCGACCTCCGCGGCGCTCGCCGTCCCGGCGCTCGCCGAGCGGGGCCTCGACCGGGGCCCGGCGGGCATGGCGGCGGTGGCCTGGGTGAGCGTCGCCAACGTGGCCGGCGTGATGGCGCTGCCGCTGGTGACGACCTCGGGGTCGGTGTGGCGCACCCTGGCCGGCGGGATCGCGGTCACCGGCGTGAGCGTGCTGCTGTGGATGGTGTGGCACGCCGCGCGCGGCAGGGAGTGGTTCCGCCGCTACCGGCGGCTCTCCAAGCGCCGTCGATGGGGCCTGGACCTGCGCATCGCGCTGGTGATCCTCTTCCTGCTGGCGTGGCTCGCGGTGGAGCTGGACGCCAGCATCCTGGTGGCCGGGTTCTCGGCCGGCGCCGTGGTGGCGCTCATCGGCCGGCCGCGGCGGCTGGCGTGGGAGGTGCTGGGCCTGGCGGAGGGGTTCTTCGTGCCCGTGTTCCTGGTGACCCTGGGCGCCCAGCTGGACCTCCGGGCGCTGGCGGAGCGGCCGCGCGACCTGCTGCTCGCCGGGCTGCTGCTGGGGGCCTCGGTGGCCGTGCACATGGCCGCCGCGCTGGCGGCGCGGCTGCCCGCCGCGGCGGGCCTCGTGGCCACCGCCCAGATGGGCGTGCCCGCCGCGGCCGTGGCCCTGGGCCTGCGGTCCGGGGTCCTCACGCCGAGCCAGGGCGCCGCCGTGATGACCGCGGCCCTGGGGTCGGCGCTGGTGATGGCCGTGGGGGTGCGGCGCATCCCCACGGCCCCCGGCGGCGCGGCGCCGGCGCCGGGATAGGGTTCCGCATGGCCTTCGACCCGAAGCTCGGCGCCGAGTGGGGATTCACCGCCGAGGACCTGGCCGCCAACACCGCCGGGCGCCTCACCCCTGAGCAGGAGCAGGGGTTCACCCGCACGGCGGAGATCCAACGGCGCGGCAGCCGTCGCTCGGCGGTCATCCTGACGGTGGTGTTCGGGCTGGCCGGCGCGTTCGCGGTGGTGGCGGCCCTCACCCAGCCCGGCGGCGACGCGGGCATCACGCTGGTCGTGGTGGGGGCCATCTTCGCCTGGATGCTGCTCATCATCGCCTTCTTCGCGCGCAGGACCCGCCGCATGCGGACCATGTTCGCCGAGCACCGGCTCCATCACGCCGAGGGCGTCCTGGAGATGCGCCCCACCATGAGCGAGGGGACCTGGTGGGCCGACTTCGGAGACGTGCGCTTCGAGATCGACGGCCTGCGCTCGCTCGTGCTCACCGACGGCGTGCGGTACCGGGTGAACTACATCGAATCGGGCGACCAGCGCCTGCTGGTGACTTTGGAACCGCTCGAGGAGGGGACCTCGTGAGGGTCGAGCGGCTCGCCGAGGGGCTGTGGCGCTGGAGCAGCCCCCATCCGGACTGGACGCCCGGCGACCTGGGGTGGGATGCCGAGGTGGGCAGCGTCTATCTGGAGACCCTCGACGCCGTGGTGCTGGTGGACCCGCTGATCCCGTCCGACGCCGCCCAGGCGGAGCGGTTTCTGCTGCACCTGGATCGCGACGTGGAGCGCCTGCGGCTGCCGGTGGCGGTGGTGCTGACCGCCGCCTGGCACCGGCGCAGCGCCGACGTCATCGCCGGGCGGTACCCGGGCACGCGGATCATCGGGCCGGCATCGCCGGGCACCGCGCCACGGGGCGTGGTCCTGATGCCGGTCCCTGCCGCGGACGAGCTGATGGTCTGGGTCCCCGCCCACCGGGCGCTGGTTCCCGGGGACGTCCTGCTGGGCGACGGAGACGGGGGGCTGCGCCTGTGCCCGGCCTCCTGGCTGCCCGAGGGCACATCGCCCGACGCGGTGCGCGCGCAGCTCGCGCCCGTCCTCGAGCTCGGCGTGGAGCGCGTGCTGGTGAGCCACGGCGCGCCGGTCACCGAGGGCGCGGCCGCGGCCCTGGCGTCGGCGCTGGCCTAGTCCTCGAGGTCCGGGCGGGCGTCGCGCAGGTATGCGGCGTCGGCGTGGCCCGGGCCCAGGGGCGTGTCGATCTCCACCCATCGGCGGCCGCCGCGTCGCCGCGGGAGCCTGCGCGACCACACCGGGCCGGCATCCGGGCGCAGCATGAAGCGCAGCTCCGCCGCGGGGTTGGGCGCCGACAGGACGCGCAGCACCCGGCCCCGCGGGACGTCCACCACGAAGTACGGGCGGCGCTTCTGGCGGCGCACACCACCAGGAACGTCCACGCGCCACCCATCGACAGCAGCTGGACCGGCACGTCCAGCTCCGCGACGGCGGTGAGCGCCTCCAGGGGGGCGGTGAGCGTGACGGTGACGCGGGAATCCGGGGCGACGGGCGGTGCGAGCGCCACGAACTCCGGGAACAGCCGCGATCCCGGGGCGGTGGGCGTGACGCGCGCGGGCTTCCCCGGCTTGGCGGGCGTGGCGGGCGGGCGGGGACGCGCCGGCGGCAGCGGGTCCACGCCGTCACCGGGATCCGGCGCGCCGGGACCGGGCAGCGGGGTGACGCCTCCGCCCGGCTCGGGTCCCGGCCCGGGCGTGCCGCCGCCGGCGGCCGCGACGGTGATGGTGAAGGTGGTCTCGTCCTGCCGGCGGGGCGTGCCGTCATCCAGGACCCGCAGGGTCACCGCGTGCGGGCCCACATCGGCGTCCGAGGGCGTCCAGGCCAGCACGCCCGCGTCGTCCACGGTCATGCCCGCGGGTCCCTCGACGCTGAAGCGCAGCAGGTTTTCGGGCACGTCGGGGTCCGTCGCCTCGGCGGTGAGTCCCCAGGCGGTCCCCGCGCGCGCCTGCTGGTCGGGGATGGCGGTGAGCACGGGGGAGCGGTTCACCTCGGCCACCTTGAGGGTGAACGTGCGCTCCGCGGACATCGCGGGCGTGCCGGCGTCGGTGACCGCCACGCGGACGGTGTAGGTGTCGGGGCCCTGCGCCTCGGAGGGGGTCCAGCGGATGCGCCCCGTGGCGGCGTCGACGGTCATCCCGGCCGGCGCCTGGCGCAGCTCGAACCGCAGGGCCTGCCCCTCGGGGTCGGTCGCGGCCGCGACCACCGTGTACGGATCCTGCTCGTCGATGGTCGCGTCGGGGACCGGCGACAGCACGGGCGCCGAGTTCGACGGTGAGACCGACCATGAGAAGGCGGTGGAGGTGGCGGCACCGTCCGGGTCCGTCGCCGTCACGGTCACGGCGTACGGGCTGCCGGCGACGGCCCCCGCGGTGATGGTGCCCGTCATGGCTCCGGTCGAGGGGTCGATGGTGACCCCGGGCGGCAGCCCGGTGGCCGACCAGGTGACCGCCTGCGCCGGCAGGTCGGGGTCGGTCGCCGTGGCCTGCACGGACACCGCGTCACCCTCACCGCTGGACTGGTCGGCGATCGGGTCCACCAGCGGTGCCGCGTTCACCTCGGTCACGGTCACGCTCACGGACTCGGAGTCCGAGGCGGCCGTGCCGTCGGTCACCACCAGCGCGAAGGTGAACACCCCGGGACCCTGCGACTCCGAGGGCGTCCACGTGAACGCCCCGGTGCCGGGGTCCACCGACGCGCCGGCGGGGGCGCCCACCAGCGAGAAGGTGAGCGTGTCGGCCGGCAGGTCGGGGTCGGTCGCGGTGGCGGTGAACAGCAGCGCGGTGCCCTCCGCCACGGTCCGCGGCGGGACCGGATCCAGGGACGGCGCGCTGGGGTTGGGCGTGAGGGTGATCGCCAGCGCGTCCGTGTCGGTGAGCGGGCCGCCCGCCCCCGTGGCGCCCTGGTCGGAGACGTCGACCGTGATGGTGGCCGCCCCGCTGTAGCCGGGCGTGGGCAGGTGGGTCATCCCGTCGATGGCGGCCATCACGTCCACCAGGGCGCCCGTGAACGTCATGGTGGTGTCCAGCGACCCGTCGCCCACCACGAACGCCAGGTTGGCGGTGGAGGCCAGCGTGAGGCCACCCGCACCGGCGCCGAGCCGGCGTCCACGTCGGCGATCGAGACGAGGTTCGCGTTGCCCGTGGAGAGCACCAACGGCGTGCCGCCCGGGGCCGTGATCGGCGCGGGCAGCGTGATGACCGGCGGGTCGTTCACCGCGGTCACGGTGATCGCCAGCGTGTCGTCGTCGGTCTGCGCGCCGCCGGCGCCGGTGGCGCCCTGGTCGTCCGTGACGATGCGGATTCCCGCGGCGCCCACGTGGTCGCCGGCGGGGGAGAACGTGAGCCCGTCGAGCGCGGCGTTCACGTCGGCCAGCGTTCCCGTGAAGGCCATCGACGGGTCGATGGTGCCGTCGCCGGTGCTGAAGGTCAGGCCCGCGGTGCCGGACAGCGTGAGCAGCCCGTTGGTGGCGGTGAGGTCCACCTTCACGGGGGCGAGCCCGGCGTCGGCGTCGGCCACCGAGATGGCCGTCCCCCCGCCCAGGACGAGGGGGGTGTCCTCGGCCACGGTCCGCGGGCCCGGCAGCGTCTGCACGGGCGGGTCGTTCTGGGCGCTCACGGTGATCGTGAGCGTGTCGGTGTCGGTCCTGGCCCCGCCGACGCCGGTGTTGCCCTGGTCGTCGGTCGTGATCTGCAGCGACGCGGGCCCCGCGTAGCCGAGCGGCGGCACGAAGGTGGCGGCGTTGAGCGCGGCGTTGATGTTCGCGATGGTGCCGGTGACGCGCATCGTGGCGTCCGCGGTGCCGTCGCCGGTGAGGAAGGTGAGGCCGGCGGTGCCGCTGAGCGTGAGCGTGCCGTTGGTGGCCGTGAGGGTCACGTCCATGGCGCCCGAGCCGGCGTCGGGGTCGGTGATCGAGAGCTCCAGCGGGCCGCCGGCGGCGAACACCAGCGGCGCGTCCTCGGCGATCGTCTGGGCGGCCGGGACGGTGTTGGCCGGTGGATCGTTGCCGGCCACGGCGGTGACGGCGGGAGAGATCTCGGACGTGGCGCCGAAGGTGCCGCCGCCGGTGTCCTGCGTGACGGTCGCGGTGATCACCTCGCCGGCCGCGGCGGTGAGCGCGAGGGTGCGGGTGGCGGTGCCGCCGGGGTGCACGACGGTCGCCGCGGCGCGGAAGACGCCGGCCTCGCCACTGCCCGACGGGTCGGCGCCGGCGGGGTTGGCGAAGAACTCGACGCGGTACGTGCCCGCCGCCAGGTCGATGTCGTAGGTCGCCGTGGCGGTGGCGGTGTTCTCGACCACCGAGGTGATGACCGGGGTGTTGAGCAGGCCGTTGCCGCCGGTGTCGCCGTCGCCGGGGTCGTTGGGGGTGACGCCGTCGGAGGGGTCGGCGGAGGTGATGACCGTGGCGTTCAGGTCGATGCCCAGGCCGCCGTTGCCGGCCATGGCGTTGCGCAGGATGGCGTTGCCGGACACTCCGCCGTTGACCAGCACGCCGGCCCGGGTGTTCGCGGCGATCGTGTTGCCCTTCGGTGCGGTGGTGCCGCCGATGGTGTTGCCGGAGCTGTTGACCCACACGCCCAGGTCGCCGTTGGGCACCGCGGTCGCACCGTCGGCCCCGAGCCCGATGGTGTTGCCCCGCAGCGTCGCGCCGCCGCCGCCGGCGCCCAGGTTGACGCCGTCGTCGGCGTTGCCGGAGATGACGTTGCCCTCACCCGCCGCGGCGCCGCCGACTGAGGTGTTCGCGGCGCCCACGTCCACGCCGTCGTCGCCGTTCGGAACGGCCGCGTTCCCGGCGGCGCCGGTGCCGATGCGGTTGTGCGCCAGCGTGCCGTCGGCGCCGGTGATGTTGACGCCGTCGGCGCCGTTGCCGGAGATCACGTTGCCGTCGGCCGCCGTGGTGCCGCCCACCGTGGCGGTGCCACCGGTGACCCGCAGGCCGTTCAGCGTGTTCGGGGCGGCGGTGCCGTCCAGTCCGATGCCCAGCCAGTTGCCCGCCACCGTGGCGCCGCCGGCGCCCACGGTCACCCCGTTGCCGGTGAAGGAGTGCACCACCAGCCCGCGCACCGTCGATCCGGTGGCGCCGGCCAGGAGGGTCACGCCGTCGCCGGCGCCCACGAGCGAGCCGTCCACGGCGACCACGGGCCGCCCCTGCGCGGCCCGCTCGGGCTGCGTGGCGGCGTCCAGCACGACCGGGTCGTCGAGGCCCGGCAGGCCGGCCGCGGGGCGCACGGTGAAGCCGACCGGGGAGGCCGTGTAGCCGGCGTCGCTCTGCGGGATCACGAACACCGAGGACTGGCTGCCGGCGATGGCGTTCGCGTTGGACATGAACCGGCGCAGGGATCCCTGCCCGGTGCGCACGGTGTCGTAGCGCAGGACCTCGGACGAGAAATCCGACCCGTTGCTCCAGTGCGAGATGTAGAGGTAGCGGCCGTCGAACGACGACCCGAGGGCGCCGTCGGGGTCGGTGCCCACGCCGGCCGCGGCGGGGTCGAACGGGGTCCAGGAGCCCGCCGCGGCGAAGGCCGCGCGGGTGTCGTACCGCATCACCCGGTCCGCCTGGCCGCCGCCGTCGCGGTCCTGGGAGAGGTAAAGAAACCGGCCATCGAAGCTTGCGGTGCGGAAGCCCACCGCGCCGGTGAACCCGGCCCCGGGGAGGTCGAACGCGTCCCAGCTGCCCGCCGCGCCGAACCCGCCCGCGGTGTCGTAGCGCAGCACCTCACCGTGGTAGGCGGCGCCGTTGTAGTACGGCACCAGGTAGACGTACCGGCCGTCCCAGGCCAGGCTCGTGTAGCCGTCGGGGTCGGTGCCCACGCCGTTGGCGCCGGGGTCGAAGGTGTCCCAGCTGCCGGCCGCGCCGAAGGCCGCCGTGGTGTCGTAGCGCAGCACCTCGCCGTGGAAGCCGCCGCCGTTCTGGGTGGGGGCGAAGTACAGGTAGCGGCCGTCGTACAGGACGTCCCAGTACCCGCGCGGGTCGACGCCCACGCCGTTGGCGGCCGGGTCGAAGGTGTCCCAGCCACCCGGGGCGGCGAAGGCCGCGGCGGTGTCGTAGCGCAGCACCTCGCCGGAGGGCCCGCCGCCGTTGGCGTCGGGCGCGAGGTACAGGTACCGGCCGTCGAACTCCATCCCGCGGTAACCGTCGGGGTCCGTGCCCACCCCGTCGTCGCCGGGGTCGTAGGCGTCCCACGAACCGGCGTCCTGGAAGTCCGCCGTCGTGTCGTAGCGCAGCACCTCGCCGTGCCGGCCCGATCCGTTGTCGTCCGGCGCCATGTAGACGTACCGGCCGTCGAACACGGCGCCCACGTAGCCGTCGGGGTCGCTGCCGACGCCGTTGTCGCCGGCGTCGAAGCTGGACCACGATCCGGCGGCGCTGAACGCCCCGGTGGTGTCGTAGCGCAGCACCTCCCCGTGCCGGCCGCCGGTGCGCATCGATGGCACGAAGTACACGTACCGGCCGTCGAACACCTGGTGCTCGAATCCCTCCGGGTTGGTGCCGATGCCGGCGCCGTCGGCATCGAAGCTGGCCCAGGAGCCGGGGTCGGTGAACCCGGTGGCGGAGGGGTCGTCGCCGGTGTTGGTGACCGCGTTGAAGCTGAACCCGGTGTCCACACCGCTCACGTCGGCGCCCGACACCACCACGCGGTGGACGTGCTCGGCGGCCGGGAGCACCGGGAACCCGTCGCCCCGGTCGGCGCGCTCGCCCCCGTAGAGCGGCCCGGCGGCGCCGGTGAAGGTCAGCGATGCGCCGTTGGCGCGCACGGCGCCCGCGGCGGCGTAGGTCTGCTCCGCCCACGCCTCGCTCCAGGTGTGGCCGGGGCGCAGGCCCGCCGCGGGAAGGATGTCGCGGGAGTCCACGGCGGCCCAGTACGTGCCGTTGCCCGGCACCGTGACCGACCACTCGCCGACGCCGTCCGTGCGGGTCGCGCGGCTCACCGGGTCGCCGGCGTCCGGGACGCCGTTGCCCTGGTCGGCGAACACCCAGACGTCCACGCCGGCGACGCCGACGCCGTCATCGGCGATCTGCCCGTCGCCGTCCACGTCCTCCAGCACCGACCCGGACACGATCTGGATGGCCATCGGCGTCACGAGCGCCGACGCCTCGCCGGTGGAGCCCGGGCCCGGGGCGCCGCCTTCCTCGGCGGTGAGGGTCGCCATGATGCCGTCCGGGGCCGGGCCGTCGATGACGGTGGTGATCTGCGCGACCCCGCCGGTCGTGAGGATGCGCTCGGTGGCCAGCGGCGCCACCACGGCGCCCGGCGTGCCGGGGTCGGTGACGCCCAGCAGCTCCATGCGGTACTGGCCGGCGGCCGCGTCCACGCGGGAGGTGACCGTGATGGTGTCGCCGCTGATGGTGGCGGCCACCAGCTCCGGGTGGTTCAGCAGGCCGTTGGGCCCGGCGTCGCGGTCGCCGGGGTCGTTGGGCGGCGTGCCCGCCGCGCCCAGATCGACCGGGCGGCCGGGACCCACGTAGGTGTTCCCGAGGACGGTGTCGTCCACCGCCGTGCCGCCGGTGATCCGCACGGCGGCCAGCGGGCCGGTGCCCAGCAGGTTCGCGTCGCCGGGATCGGTGCCCCCGATGGTGTCGTCCTGGGATCCCCGGATGCGCACCGCGGCCTCCAGGCCGTCGGTGGGCGCGCCGCCGCCCGGCTCCACGCCGAGGGCGTTGCAGGTGAGGACGCTCCCGCGTGCGGGCGCGACCAGCTCGACGGCCACCGGCGCGCCGCCGATGGCGATACCCCGCATCGTGAGGCCGCCACCGGTGACCCGGATGACGGCATCACCGGCGTCCCGGCCGTCGATCCGCACTGCGGGGACCGGCGGGCGGCCGTCGGCGGCGCAGCGGGCGCCGGGCTGGGTGGTGCCGTCGATGGTGAGCGCGGTGGTGATCTCGGGGAGCGGGGTGCCGGGCCGGATCACCCAGTGGATGAACGGGTCGTCGTCGCGTCCGGTGTCCGAGTCGGGGATCGCGATGCCCACGGTGTCGACCATCGGGCTCGCCTCCGCCTCCATCAGGGCCGCGCGCAGCGTGCACTCGGCCTCGGCGACGGTGATGGCGCCGCCGGTGGAGCACACCCCGTCGCCCGGGTTCGCGTCCGGCGCGTCACCCGTGCCGTTCACGACCACCGCGATCCCGATGGGGCCGAGGACGGTGGGGGCGGGCTCCTGCGCGGGCACCGGCACGGGCGGCTGGGGGTCCGGAGTGGCCGGCCCCGGCTCCGGCGCGGTGGGCGGCACCGGATCGGGGGTCGGTTCGGGGGCGGGGGGATCCGGGGTGGGCGCGGCGGCCGGCGGTTCCGGCGCCGTAGGCGGGGTCTCCAGCAGGACGTCACCGGCCAGCACGAGCCCGTCCAGCGTGGTCGACCGCAGGCGCGCCCGGGCCGTGGCGACCAGCCCGGGAGTCCCGCCCAGCAGCGCGCCGTCCAGCACCAGCCGGTGCGGGACCAGCGACGGCACGGCGGGGTCGCCCGCGCCGTCGATGACCAGCGCGTCCTCGATCGCCGGGTACGGCGTTCCGGGCGTGAGGCGGGTCTCGCCGTCATCCCCGCCGCCGCCGGGCATCCAGGCCGGCACCGCCACGGTCACCGTGTCCTCGCCCGGCTGGGCGTTGGCGTGGGCGATCGCGGCGCGCAGCGTGCACTCGGGCGCTCCGTCGGCCGTGACCGTGCCGGTGTCGCACCGGCCGTCGGCGGCGTCGAGGTCCGCGGTGTCGGCGGCGCTGTTGACGACCACCGTCGCCGCCCGGGCCGCCCCCGGGACCGCCGTCAGCGCGAACGCGACGGCCAGCAGCAGGGCCCAGCGGCGCCTCACCGCACCCTCGCGGCGGTGCGCCGGGACGGCGCGGGACGCTCGGCGGCGGCCGGCGCGCCCGCCTCGAGCTGGATCACGAACGCGGGCGAGGGCTCCCGCAGCACGCCCATGCGCAGCCCCATGCCCTCGGCGAGGGCCACCGTGGCCAGCAGGTGCGGCGCCGGCGGGTCCAGGTCGTCCCATTCACCGCTCGTGAGGACCCCCTCGACCTCCGGGGGCGGCGCCGCGCCGCGGTACGCGATGGCCACCTGCAGATGGCCGGGGACCTCGGTGCACATCAGGCGCAGGTCGCGGCCACCGCATTCGGTGGCCGCCCGCACGAGGTTGCCCAGCAGATGGCGCAGGCCGTCGGGATCGGCCCACGCCTGATGGTCGTCACAGCGCACCTCCGGTGTCCCGGACGGCCCGCGCGCGCTCGCCGCGACGTCCTCCAGCAGCCGGCGCATCGGGACGTCGGTGAACCGCTGCCGGGCGCCGTCGTGCGCGACGGCCAGGAGCACCGACAGGTCGTCCAGCGTGGTGAGGGCCGAGCCCCCGTCGCCCCTGCGGATCACATCGCGCAGGGAGTCGATGGCCGCCGCCGCGGCGGCGGACGACCGCGCGCGCACCCGGCGGCGCTGGAGGGCGTCCAGCTCGGTGTGCACCTGCTCCCGCGGACGCCGCGTGAGCCCCAGGTAGAGCATCGCGATGCCCGCGGGCACGACGAACGCCACGATGAAGCTCGCCAGGATGCCGAGCCGCCACAGGCTGTCGTCGTCCGCGGCGAGCGTGTCGAGCTGCTCGTCGCGGCGGCGCACCAGCTCGTCGCGGGCCCGCGTGAACGACGCGTCCAGGCCCGCGGTGGCCGCCCGGGCGGCCGCGGCGTCACCCGCCTCGATGCGCTGGATCACCCGTTCGGCGTCGTCCGCGAAGGCGCGGACCACGCGTTCCAGCCGCGGTTCGTCCAGGGGTGAGCCGTCGCCGGTGGCATCGATGGTGGCCCGGCTGTCCGCCAGGCCGCGGCGCGCATCCAGCACGGCGGTGCGGATGACGTCCCGGGAGTCGGTCCGGTAGCGCTCGTCCACGCTCGCCAGGAACGCCGCGAACCCCACCTGCGAGCGCACCACGGTCACGGACCGCAGCGACTCGTTGAGGGCGTGCAGATCCGCGGCGTGGCGCACCACCATCCTCGACCGGGAGCCGATCGAGAACACGGCGGCGGCCACGAGCACGATCACGAGGCCGCACGCCACCGCGATGGTGACGGCACGGCGCCGCGAACCGCGCACAGGCGATCGCATCCGAGGCGAGCCGGATCTCATGTCCCCGCTTTCGGCAGCGGGATCGCCCGATGTGAACGGCGGGGAGCCGTTTCTCCCTATGGGACGGGCGGTCTCGGGGTGCCTGGGCCGGGCGGGGCGAGCCCCTCGGCCAGCTCGTAGCCGGTGCGCTTGCGGCGCTTGGCGCGGTACATGGCCTCGTCACCGAGGCGCAGGATCTCCTCGACGTCCTGCCCGCCGCCCCAGGCGATGCCGACGCTGGTGCCGATCGGCGCCTGGTGGTCGCCCACCGCGACGGGGCGCGAGAGGGCCGCGCAGATGCGCTCCGCGACGGCGATCGCGTCGCCGATGCCGGAGAGCTCCCGCAGCAGCACCACGAACTCGTCGCCGCCCAGGCGGGCGACGGTGTCGCTGGGACGGGCGATGCGCGTGAGGCGCTGACCCACGGCCACGAGCACGGCGTCGCCCGCGTCGTGGCCGAGGGTGTCGTTGACCCGCTTGAAGCCGTTGAGGTCCAGGTAGAGGACCGCGAACGGCGGACCGCCGGCCCGGCCGGCGTCGACGGCGTGGGTGAGGTGCGTGAGCAGCTGGGCGCGGTTCGCCAGCCCGGTGAGCGCGTCGTGCGCGGCCTCGTAGGCGACCATGCGCGACCAGCCGGCCAGCGAGGTGTAGCGCAGGGCGTTGCCCCACGCGGCCGCGGTCTGCGTGCCCAGCAGCGTGAGCGCCTGGACCGCGCTGTCATCGGGCTCCAGGGGTGTGTCGGACCATGCGCGCATCGCCGCGGCGCGGCCCTCCTGCTGCCACACCGGCAGGATGAGCCCGCCGGCGAAGCCGGTGAGGTGCAGCCACTGGCGCTCGTGCTCGGAGCCCCCGGTGCCCACCAGCGCGGGGCGGTTCTCGGCGACCGCGCGCTCCAGCGCCCGGTCGGAGGCCGGGTCGGGGGAGCGGCCCTCGCCCGCGGCGTGGTCGATGCGCCAGCGGCCCGAGCCGTCGCGCCGGCAGATGTCCACCCGCTGGAAGCCCAGGTCGGTGGCCGCCGCGGTCGCGGCCTCCAGCACGCGCCCGGGGTCGCCGGCCTCGGTGAGCGTGCGGGCGTGCCGGGCGACGCGCTCCAGCTCGTCGGCCCGCCGCCGGGCGGTGGTGAGCGTCTCGTGCGCGCGGTCCAGGTCGTCGCGCAGCCGGGCGGCCAGGTACCCGGTGGGGATGGCCACGGCCGCGGCGGCCGCGAGCTGCTGGAGGCCCAGGCGCACCATCTCGCCGTCGGCGCCGTCTCCCTGGAGCCCGCGCATGCGCAGGGCGATGTAGGCGAAGCCCACGCCCAGCCACACCGCGCCGGCCAGGAACGGCGGCGTCGAGCACGGGGACCAGCAGCGCGACCCACGCCAGGGGGGTGGCGGATGGGTCCAGCAGCACGGCGGCGACGACCGCGAGGGCCGCGTCCACCACCAGCTGGGCGATGCCCGCGGCCATCGGCTCGCGGCGCGGCGGGCGGATCGCCAGGACGCCGTTGAACACGACGTTGAGGCAGGCGAGGACGGCGACCGCCCGCGCCGCGTCGGCCGAGATCGCCACCGCGTGGCTCTCCGGCGACGATGCGATGAGCCCGACGAATGCGGCCGACAGCAGGACCCGAACGACGCGCAGGCCGCGCGTCAGCGCAGCCTCGCCCCCTCCGGCCCAGCCATCCTGTCTGTTCGCGTGTCCCCGCGTCCGGGGCCTCCGCAGTCCGCTCGTCGTTGGTCCTTCGGCGTGCGTATCGGCATGGCCGGGCGCCGAATCGACGAACGCGGCCGGGTGCGCAATGGCGATTCCGGCGAGTTCATTCCTTGTGGCGTTGCGCACGAACCCGTGGGAGTGGGAAAACGGACGCGAGTCCACGAACCAGGGGGATGGACATGCGTGCACGTCGAACGGCGGCCTGCCTGCTCGCGGTCGCGGCGCTCGGCATCGGCGCCGCGGGATGCGGAGGAGATGACGACGAGACGGCGGCCCCGGCCACGGAGGCGCCCGCGACGACCGCGGCGCCCACCACCACGGCGGCGCCCGCTCCATCCGGTGGCGACGCCACCGCCGGCAAGGAGGTCTTCACCGCGAACTGCTCGGGCTGCCACACGCTCAGCGACGCCGGCGCCTCCGGGGCGGCGGGGCCGAACCTCGACGACCTCAAGCCGGACGAGGCGACGGTGAGCGCCCAGGTCACCAACGGCGGCGGCGCGATGCCGGCGTTCAAGGACACGCTCAGCGAGCAGCAGATCGCGGACGTGGCGGCCTACGTGTCGTCGGTCGCGGGGAGCTGACGGGAGCCTCGCGGGGTGCGGCGGGGCTCAGCCCCGCCGCACCAGCCGAGTGAACAGGCGCTCCAGCGTCGCTTCGGGGTCGGCGCAGACCCCGGTGTGCACGTCCGAGGGCTGCACGATGGTGCTGGCGGGGGCCACCAGCCAGTGGAATCGCTGGTGCTGGTCCATCCGGGCGATGGGCCCGGCGTCCGGGTCGCCCTCGGCGACACGCACCAGGCCGTGCAGCTGACGGGCAACGGGCTCCGGGTCGCAGCCGGGGGCGAGGGCCGCCAGCACCGCCGGGTCCAGCTCGACCCGTGCGCCCAGGAACGCCCGGGTGCGCGCGAACAGCACGATGCCGGCGTTGAGGCGCTCCCCGCGCTCCACGTCGGGCACCACACGCCACACGGCGTACTGGAAGGGGTGGTCACCCGTGGGCACGGGCCTCCTCGGCGGCCCGGGCGAAGTCCCGGGGCCCGGCCAGACGCCGCAGCACGAACTCCGCGTACTCCTCGCGCAGCCCGGGACCGGCGAGCCACGTCTCGGGGATGAGCGCCACCACCTCGGCCAGGTCGGCCGGGCCGAGCCGGCCGGCAAGGCGCGCATCGGCCTCCAGCACCGACCCGGCGCCGGGCAGCAGCACGTGGTCGCCGGGCATGGGCAGCACGCGGTCCACCGCCCGGGCGATGTGCGGGTCGGCATGGTGGGGGTACAGCGCGGCGCCGTGGTCGATGAGGTGGTGGCGGCCGTGCCACACCAGCAGGTTGGGGTTCCGGGCGCTGCGGTCCACGTTGAGCATGAGCCCGTCGAACCACACCACGTCGGCCGCGAAGGCCGGATCGGGCGGCATCCCGGCCGCCGGGTCGTACGCCAGGGCACCGGGCAGGAAGTCCATCCCCAGGTTCAGGCCCACGCTGGCGCGGATGAGGTCACGGACCTCCTGGTCGGGCTCCGCCAGCCCGAGCTCGGCGGGCACCTCCACGTACACCAGCTCGGGCACCGGCAGGCCCAGCCGCCGGGCGACCTCGCCCGCCACGATCTCGGCCACCAGCACCGACGGGCCCTGTCCCGCGCCGCGGAACTTGAGGACGTACAGGCCGTCGTCGTCGCCCTCCACCAGGGCCGGCAGCGACCCGCCCTCGCGCAGCGGCTCCACGTACCGGGTCGCGAGCACCGTTCGCATCACCGCCAGCGTATCCACCCGGCCGGGCTGCCATAGTCCGGCCCATGGCTGACGATCCGTACGCACGCGCCGCCTCGGCGGGCGCGGCCATCAGGGAGCGGCTGGGCGAGCACCGCGCGGTGCTGGTGCTGGGCTCCGGCTGGGCGCAGGTCGCGGAGCTGCTGGGCGCGGTTCGCGCCGCGGTGCCGATGCACGAGTTCCCCGGCTTCCCCGCGCCCGTGGTGCAGGGGCACTCCGGGATGGCGCACTCGGTGGACGTGGACGGCACGCCGGTGCTGGTGCTGGCCGGCCGGTCGCACCTGTACGAGGAGCACCCGGTCGCCACGGTGGTCCACGGTGTCCGCGCGGCCGTCCTGGCCGGCTGCGGCGTGGTGATGCTCACCAACGCCGCCGGATCGCTCGTGCCGCAGAACGGCCCGGGCACGCCGGTGCTCATCCGCGACCAGCTCAACCTCACGGGCGCGAACCCCATGACCGGCGCCGAGCCGCCGGCCGGGTACCCCGGCCGGTTCTCGGACCTCACCGACCTCTACAGCCCGCGCCTGCGCGCCGCGGCCCGGGCGGCGTTCCCGGATCTTCCCGAGGGCGTCTACGCCGGCATGCTCGGCGGCAGCTACGAGACGCCCGCCGAGATCGCGATGCTCCGCACGCTGGGCGCCGACCTGGTGGGCATGTCCACCGTGCTGGAGGCCATCGCCGCGCGCCACCTGGGGGCCGAGGTGTTCGGGGTGTCGCTGGTCACCAACCTCGCCGCCGGGATGTCCGCCTCCGCGCTGGACCACCACGAGGTGCTGGAGACCGGGAAGGCGTCCGTGGGCCGGCTCGCCGAGCTGCTGCGCGCGGTGACCGCCGCGATGTGATGGGCGCGCCCGGGCCGGATCCGCGGGACCGTGCGGCCGACTGGCTGGCGCGAGACCCCGACCCGGAGACCCGGGCGGAGCTGGAGGCGCTGCTCGCCGCCGGCGACCTGGACGAGGTGGCGGCGCGGTTCGCCGGGCGGCTGGCGTTCGGCACCGCCGGGCTGCGCGGCCGCATGGGCGCCGGCCCCATGCGGATGAACCGCCTGGTGGTGCGCCAGTCGGCGGCGGGGATCGCCCGGTACCTGCTCGCCCACGTCCCGGACGCCACGTCCCGGGGGGTGGTGGTGGCCCATGACGCCCGGCACCGGTCGGCCGTCTTCGCCGCCGACTGCGCCGAGGTGCTGGCCGCCCACGGGATCCCGGTGGTGCTGGCCGACGGCCCGCAGCCCACCCCGGTCGGCGTGTTCGCGATCCGCCACCTGGGCTGCGCCGCCGGGATCGTGGTCACGGCCAGCCACAACCCGCCCTCTACATGGGCGACGGCGCGCAGATCGTGCCGCCGGTGGACGGCCTGGTGGCCGCCGCCATCGACGCCGCGGCCGGCGACGGCGTCATCGTGCCGCCGGGGACGGCGCCCGCGGCGGTGACGCCCCTGGGGGCGGAGGTGGTGGACGCCTACCGCGCCGCCACACTGGCCCGGGTCCCGGCGCCGGCGGCGCCCATCCGCATCGCGACCAGCGCCATGCACGGCGTGGGCGGCGCCCCGCTGGCGCGCCTGCTGGCCGACGCCGGGCACCGCGAGGTGTTCCCGGTGGCCGCCCAGGAGGCGCCCGACCCGGACTTCCCGACGGTCACGTTCCCCAACCCGGAGGAGCCGGGCGCCACCGACCTGCTGGCGGCGCGCATGCGCGAGACCGACGCCCTGATCGGCCTGGCGGTGGACCCGGACGCCGACCGGGTGGCCGTGCTGGTGCGTGATGCGGACGGCGCCCCCCGGCAGCTCACCGGCGACGACGTGGGCGCGCTGCTGGGGGAGTGGCTGCTGGCCGAGGTCACCTCGGGGCCTCGGCGGCTGGTGGTGTGCAGCGTGGTGTCGGGCTCCCTGCTGGCCCGGATCGCCGAGGCCCACGGGGCGGTGTTCGCCCAGACGCTCACCGGCTTCAAGTGGCTGTCGCGCCCCGCGATGGAGGACCCCTCCCTGGTACAGGTGCTGGCCTACGAGGAGGCCATCGGGTACGCCGTGGGCGCCGACGTGCGCGACAAGGACGGCCTGTCGGCGGCGGTTGCGGTGGCATCGATGGCCGCGGCCGCGCGCGCCGAGGGAGCGACCCTGGCCGACCGCCTGGACGATCTGCACCGCCGGCACGGCGCGCACGTCACCGACAACTTCTCGCTGCGCGACGAGTCGCCGGACGGCGCGGCGCGGCGCGCGGCGCTGGTGGGCCGTCTCATCGCCGCCCCGCCCGCGCGCCTGGGCGACGCGGCGGTGACCGCGGTGGACGCCCCCGCCGCCGACGTGCTGCGCATCCGGCTGGACGGCGGGTCGCGCGTGGTGGTGCGCCCGTCGGGCACCGAGCCCAAGCTCAAGTGCTACTGCGAGGCGGTGGAGCCCGTGCCCGACGGGGACGTCGCGGCGGCCCGCGCCCGGGCGCGCGTCCGGCTGGCCGGGATCCGCGCGGCGCTGACACCCCTGCTGCTGGGGTGATGCCGGTCACGCCCGGGCGTGCCAAGATCAACCGATGATCACCGCCTCTCGCGATTCGCGCGGCATCGTCCTGGAGGGCGTGGCCGTGGACACCCCGCTGCGGGTCCAGCCCGTCGACGCGCTGGCCCTGCAGGAGCGCGCGGCGCGGCTGGTGAGCCGCTCGGTGAAGCGCGAGAGCAAGGTGGCCGGCCTGGAGCTGTCGGTGCGGTGCGTGGACCTCACCACGCTGGAGGGCGCCGACACCCCCGGCAAGGTGCGCGCCATGTGCGCCCGGGCCCTGCGGCCGGACCCGGACGACCTGTCGCTGCATCCCGTGGCGGCCGTGTGCGTCTACGGGGCGCTGGTGGCGGAGGCGCGCGACGCGGTGGCCGGCAGCCCGGTGAAGGTGGCGTCGGTGGCGGGCGCGTTCCCGTCGGGACAGAGCCACCTGCATGAGCGCCTGGAGGAGATCCGCCGCGCGGTGGACGACGGCGCCCACGAGGTGGACATCGTCCTCAACCGCGGGGCGCTGCTGTCGGGCCGCCTGGACGTGGTGCACGACGAGATCGCCGCCGCCAAGCAGGCCGTGGGTCACGCGCACCTCAAGACGATCCTGGAGACCGGGGAGCTGGGCTCCTACGAGATGGTGCGACTGGCGTCGATGATCGCCATGGCCGCCGGCAGCGATGTCATCAAGACCTCCACCGGCAAGCTGCCGGTGAGCGCCACGCCGCCCGTCGCCCTGTGCATGTCGGAGGCCATCCGCGACTTCGGCGAGCAGACCGGCCGCGTGGTGGGCCTCAAGCTGGCGGGGGGTGTGCGCACCGCCAAGCAGGCCCTGGGCTACCTGGCCCTGGTGGCCGAGACGCTCGGCACCGACTGGCTCACCCCCGACCGCTTCCGCTTCGGGGCCTCCACGCTGCTCAACGACCTGGTGCTGCAGCTGCGCTTTCAGCGCACCGGCAGGTACCCCCGCCCCGGCGACCTCCCGGTGGACTGATGACGACCACGCCGCACGACGACACCGCCACCGCGAACCTGGCGCGCACGTTCGCCGACTACGCTCCGTCCATCGAGGGGCGCGACATCGTGGCCATCCGGCCGCGCTACGGGCTCATGATCGACGGCGAGGAACGCGACGCCCGCGACGGGGCGGTGTTCTCGACCATCGAGCCCGCGAACGGCGAGCACATCGCCGAGGTCGCCGAGGGGGCCGCCGCCGACGTCGACGACGCGGTGGCCGCCGCCCGCCGGGCGTACGAGACCGTGTGGCGCGACATGCCCGGCCGCACGCGGGCCAAGTACCTGTTCCGCATGGCCCGGCTGCTGCAGGACCGCTCCCGCGAGTTCGCGGTGCTGGAGACGATCGACGGCGGCAAGCCCATCCGGGAGTCGCGCGACGTGGACGTGCCGCTGGCCGCCGCGCACCTGTTCTACCACGCGGGGTGGGCCGACAAGCTCGAGTACGCGGTGCCCGGCATGACCGGGCGTCCCATCGGCGTGGTGGGGCAGATCACCCCCTGGAACTTCCCGCTGCTCATGGTGGCCTGGAAGATCGCCCCGGCGCTGGCGTGCGGGAACACGGTGGTGCTCAAGCCCGCCGAGACCACGCCGCTCACCGCGCTGCTGCTGGCCGAGCTGGCGGCCGAGGCCGGCCTGCCGCCCGGTGTGCTGAACGTGGTGACCGGCGCCGGCGCCACCGGCGCCGCGCTGGCCGCCCATCCGGGCGTGGACAAGGTGGCGTTCACCGGGTCCACGGAGGTGGGGAAGGCCATCCGGCGCGCCACCGCGGAGCGCGGCACGCGCCTCACCCTGGAGTTGGGCGGCAAGGGCGCCCACGTGGTGTTCGACGACGCCGCGCTCGACCAGGCGGTGGAGGGCATCGTGGACGGCATCTTCTTCAACCAGGGCCACGTGTGCTGCGCCGGCTCGCGGCTGCTGGTGCAGGAGGGCATCGCCGACGAGCTGCTCGATCGCCTGCGCCGCCGCATCGAGCTGCTGCGGGTGGGCGACCCGCTGGACAAGAACACCGACGTGGGGGCCATCAACTCCCACGCCCAGCTGGAGCGCATCCGCGGGTTCGTGGACGAGGCGCGCGACGACGGCGCCCAGGTGCACCAGTCCACGCGCGCGCTGCCGGGCAAGGGGTTCTACTTCCCGCCCACCATCGTGACCGGCCTGGGCGGATCGGAGGCCATCTGCCGCGAGGAGGTCTTCGGGCCGGTCCTGGCGGTGCAGACCTTCCGCACCGAGGCGGAGGCCGTCGCCCGGGCGAACGCCACCCGGTACGGCCTGTCGGCCGGCGTGTGGACCGAGAAGGGCTCGCGCATCCTGTGGATGTCACAGCGCCTGCGGGCCGGCGTGGTGTGGGCGAACTCGTTCAACCGGTTCGACCCGGCCAGCCCGTTCGGCGGCCTGCGCGAGTCCGGGTTCGGCCGCGAGGGCGGCCGCCAGGGCCTGCAGGAGTACCTCACGCTCTCCCCGGTGACCGCATGAGCGACCGCGTCGAGGTCCGCAAGACCTACAAGCTGTTCATCGGGGGCGCGTTCCCCCGGTCGGAGTCGGCCCGCACCACCGCGGTGACCGCCCCGGACGGCACGCTGCTGGCGCACGTCGCCACGGCGTCCCGCAAGGACGTGCGCGACGCCGTGCGCGCCGCGCGGGGCGCGCAGGAATCCTGGGCCGGGCGCACGCCCTACAACCGCGGCCAGATCCTGTACCGCATCGCCGAGGTGCTGGAGGGCCGGGCGGCGCAGCTGGCGGGCGAGCTGGAGGCCGTGGGCGTCCCGGCCGCCGAGGCACGGGCCGACGTGGAGGCCGCCGTGGACGGGGCGGTCTACTGGGCCGGCTTCGCCGACAAGCTCGAGCAGCTGGTGGGCAGCGTGAACCCCGTGGCGGGCCCGTTCCTGAACCTCTCGAGCGTGGTGCCCATGGGCGTCTGCGCGCTGGCGTGCCCGGACACCGGCGGCGTGCGCGGCGTGCTGGGGCTGGTGTGCCCGGCGATCATGGCCGGCAACGCGGTGGTGGCGGTCGCCGGCGGTCCGGCGGCGCTGGTCACCAGCACGCTCGGCGAGGTCGTCGCGACCTCCGACGTGCCCGGCGGCGTGGTGAACCTGCTCACCGGCGACCACGCCCAGCTGCTGCCGTGGCTGGCCGACCACGACGACGTCGACCAGATCGACCTGTCCGGCGCTCCGGCCGGCATCGCGGCCGACCTGCGCGCGCGCACCGCCGAGAACCTCAAGCGGGCCTCGGCGACGCACGGGGCGGAGGACCTGCGCACGGCGATGGCGTTCTGCGAGATCCGCACCGTCTGGCACCCCGCGAGCATCTGAGGCACCCGTGATCCAGCTGTCCGACGAGGTCGCAAGCGCCCTCGCATCCGGCCGCGCCGTCGTGGCGCTCGAGTCAACGATCCTGGCGCACGGCCTGCCGCGCCCCGACAACCTCGAGGTGGCGCGCCGCATCGAGGCCGCGGTGCGCGACCAGGGCTCGGTGCCGGCGACCATCGCCGTGCTGGACGGCATCGTGCACGTGGGGCTCTCCCCGGAGCTGCTGGAGCAGGTGGCCTTCCGCGACGACGTCACCAAGGCCAGCATCCGGGACCTGCCGGCGGTGATCAGCGGCGGCCGCAGCGCCGCCACCACGGTCGCCAGCACATCCCACCTGGCCCACCTGGCGGGCATCCGGGTGTTCGCGACCGGCGGGCTCGGCGGCGTGCACCGCGAGGCCTCGGTGACCTTCGACGAGTCGGCGGACCTCCTCGCGCTGGCCCAGATCCCCATCGTGGTGGTCTGCGCCGGGGTGAAGTCCATCCTCGACGTCCCCGCGACGCTGGAGCGCCTGGAGACCCTGTCGGTGCCGGTGGTCGGCTTCGGGACCGATCGCTTTCCGGGCTTCTACCTGTCGGACTCCGGCTTCGCCGCGCCCGCCCGGGTGGACACCCAGCAGGAGATCGCCGCGATGGCGAACATGCGGAACATGCTCCGCCTGACCCAGGCGATCGTGGTGGGCTACCCGCTGCCGGCCGACGAGCAGCTCGACCCGGCGATGCACGACCGGGTGCTGGCCGAGGCCCTCGAGGCGGCCCGGGCGCAGGGCATCAGCGGCAAGGACGCCACGCCGTTCATCCTGGGCCACTTCCACGATCACACGGCCGGGGAGAGCATGCGCGCCAACGTGCGGCTGGTGCTGCGCAACGCCGAGCTCGCGGCGCGGATCGCCCTGGCGATGCACGGGGCATGACCCCCCGCCCTGGGCGATGTCATGACCGACGTCATCGCCCGGTACGCGGGCGACCTGGCCGTGGGCAGCGACACCCCGGCTCGGGTGGCGCTGCGACCCGGCGGGGCGGCGGCGAACACGGCCGCCTGGCTCGGGCATCTGGGCGCGCGGTGCGTGTTCTGCGGGTGCGTCGGCGATGACGCCCTGGGGCGCGCCGCGGGCGAGGCGCTGACCGCGCTGGGTGTGGAGACCCGGCTGCAGGTGGTCACCGACGCGCCCACGGGGACGTGCGTGGTGTTGGTCGACGCCTCGGGCGAGCGCACCATGCTGCCCGACGCCGGCGCGAACCCCCTGCTGCGCGACGCACCGGTGGCCGAGCCGGGCGGGCACCTGCACGTGTCCGGCTACACACTGCTGCACCCCGGCAGCCGGCCCGCGGGGGTGGCCGCGCTGGCGGCCGCGCGCGCCGCGGGGATGACCACCTCGGTGGACCCCGCGTCGGCCGCGCCGCTGGCGGCGATGGGCGCGGACGTGTTCCGTGCCCTGATCGACGGCGTGGACCTGGTGCTGGTGACCCTCGACGAGGCCGAGGTGCTGTGCGGCACCCGCGACCCGGACCGGGTGGCCGCCGACCTGGGTGCACGGCACGGCGAGGTGGTCCTCAAGCTCGGCGCGCGCGGTGCCCGCTGGCACGGCCCGGCCGGCGCCGTCGCCGAGGTCCCGGCAGCCGCGCCCCCCGGGCCGGTGGTGGACACCACCGGCGCCGGTGACGCGTTCGCGGCCGCCTGGCTGGCGGCCCGCGCGGACGGTCTCGAGCCGCCGGCCGCGCTCACCGCCGCCTGCCGGCTGGCCGCGGCGGTGTGCGCGCGGGCGGGGGCCCGCCCGTCGGTCAGCGACGCAGGGTGATCGCTTTCCTCCTGGTGGTGGACGTGTTGCCCGCGGCGTCGGTGGCCACCAGCTCCAGTCGGTAGGCGCCGGGGCGCGCCAGGCGCGGGCCGGGCACCGCGAGGCTCCGCGGCCCCGCCGTGCGCGCGGCGGCGATCCGGGCGACGCGGGTCCATGCGGTGCAGGGACGACCCGTGCCCGCACCGGCACGGCACGCGCCCCCGCGGACCCGTCCGGGCACCGGGCGGCTCACGGTGAGCACCGCGCGGGCGTCCTCGGAGAGCGTGAACGCCACGACCAGGCGCCGGGTCGCGCGGACGGGCGGGGTGATGCGCAGGGGACCCACCACCGGGGCGGTGCGGTCCGGCGCGGCCGCGGTGGTGAGCACCGCGTCGGCGCCGTTGGTGGTGCCGGTGCTGTTCGTGGCCACCACCCGGTAGTGGTAGGTCGTGGACGGCGTGAGGCCGGTGAGGGCGGTGCTGACCGCCGCGGCCGTGGTCCCGGCACCCAGGCTCGCGGCGGCGGTCGTGGACCCGTAGGCCGTGGTGGTGCCGTACTCGATCCGGTAGGTGGTCGCCCGCCCGTTGGGGGTCACCGAGGCGCCGACGGTGGCCGTGGTGGCGGTGACCGCCGTGGCGGCGCCGGTGGAGGCCGCCGGGGCCGGCACGTATTCGTCGGCGCCGATGTCGGGCGCCGTGCCGATCACGCGCGGGTCGCCCTCGATGTCCGCGGCGCCGGCGGCCACCGCCGCCGAGCCGGCGTCGATGGTGGGCGAGCCGCCCAGCTGGCGCAGGTCGGTGGCGCCCGCCAGGTCCACCAGCACGGGGGTGGTGGCGACGTTGTTGCCGGCGGCCCCGTCGCCGATGACGGTGGCGTCGGGCCCGTTCAGGAACACGCGCCCGGCGCCGTACGCCGAGAACCCGATGTCCATGCTCACCGCGCGGTTGTCGCCGCCACCGTTGTGGGTGTCGGACACCTCGAGGTCCTCGGTCCCGCCACCCCGGGCGATCGTGTTGCGGACGGTCACGGCGCCGACTCCGCCGGCCGCGACGTAGGAGGTCGAGACGCTGATGGCGGGGGCCGCGCCACGGGCGATGACCGTGGACCCGGTGATCGCGCCGTTGGCGATCACGATGGCGGGTGCCGTGCTGGTGTTGGTGACGACCGAGTTCCGGATCGTGAGGCCCCTCCCGGCGACCGCCAGGGCGTCGGCGCCCTGGGCGACGGTGACCCGATCCAGGACGGTGCCCGAGAAGCCGGAGTTCACCGACACCAGCGCGGCGCCGGCGTTGCTGCCCTGGATGCGCAGGTTCCGGAGGGTCATCCGGGGGGCGAAGTTCGTGACCACCACGGTGGCGCCCAGCGACAGCACCGGGGTGGTGGAGGCGCCCTCGATGGTGAGGTCCGCGACGCTCGCGGCCAGGTCGGCGGCCACAGTGTAGGTGCCCGGCGCCAGGGAGACGGTGTCCCCGGCGGATGCGCCCGAAACCGCGAACGCCAGCGTGCAGGGCGCGGTGACGGCGCAGGACCCGCTCGCGGTGACGCTGTCCGGGGTGGCGTGACGGGTGGCGGCCTGCGCCATACCCGGGCCGATCAGCAGTGCGGCGAGCCCGGTCACCCAGATCCCGCGTGTCGTCATGGACGCTCCTTCGTTCCCGCGCCGCGTTCCGGCGCCTCCGGGGCGTGTTCGGCAGCCGGGGCGCGACTCCTGACCCCCCGGAGGTTCAGTCCGGCGCGCGCCCGGCCAGCACGTCGGCCATGGCGGCCACCACCGCCTCGGACGGCCCGCCGCGCGGCAGCTCGATCGTGACCTCCGGGAGCCGCCGGTCGGCGGCCCAGTCGCCGAGTGATCCGGGTGTGGCGTAGCCCACCGACCGGGCGAGCGCGAGGCCGGTGCGGCGCGACAGCCACCGCGCCAGCGGGCCCAGGTCGGGGTCCTCGATGAGGTTCTGCGGGGCGTGCAGGTTGAGCAGCGACGTGGGGGCGAGGTGCCGCAGGAGCCCCAGGATCGCCCGCGTCTCGGGCTCGGACGCCGGGCGCGGGCCTGGGCGGACCGCCGGTCCCCAGCTGCGCGACGGGAAGTTGCGGTTCAGGTCGATGTCCCGGGCGTTGCGGCGGGTGCGCGCCGCGTAGCCGTCGGGGTTGGCGATCACCACCACCGCGGCCCGCAGGTCCCGCGCCCGCACCCTCGCCAGGCCGCGGGCGATGGCCCACGCCGCCTGGGGCTCGTCGCCGTGGATGGCGCCCATCACCAGCAGGCCCGTGTCCCGGTCGGGCAGGAGCGCCCGGATGGGTCGTCCCCGCACCGAGCGGCCGATCACCACGGGATACGGGCGGGCGGGGCCCATCGCCACGCGGCCCGAGGCCTCGCCCGGGGCGGCGCCCTCCAACGTCACCGCCACATCGGCGCTCAGACGCCCCGGCGCGGCCGCGCCCACCAGCCGGCGGCCCAGCGCGGTGGGCGCCACCCGCACGGTCTGCGGACCCGGGGCACCCTGCAAGAGCACGCGCGTGCGGGCCAGCAGCGCCGGCCCGCGGGTGCCGGCGGCCACCCGCAGGATCGCCGATGGCGGCGCGGTGACCGTGGCCGACACCAGGCACGGCGCATCGCAGGTCACCGAGATCGCCGGCAGCCCCGGCGCGGTGGCCGGGACCGCCACGGGGGCGGCGGCGATCAGCCGTCGGCCCCCAGCATCGCGAAGCCCGGCTTGATGATGCGGTTGATGAGCGCCAGGCGCTCGTCGAACGGCAGGAACGCGCTCTTCATCGCGTTGATGGTGGCCCACCGCACGTCGTTGAGGTCCCAGCCGAACGCCTCGCCCAGCAGCGCGAACTCCCTGCTGAGGGTGGTGTCGCTCATGAGCCGGTTGTCGGTGTTCACCGTGATCCGGAACCGCAGCTTGGTGAGCGGTCCGATGGGGTGCTCGGCGATGGAGGGCACCGCGCCCACGTGGACGTTGCTGGACGGGCACATCTCCAGGGCCACCCGGCGGTCGCGCACGAACGCGGCGAGCCGGCCCAGGTGCTGCGCGCCGTCCGCGTCGGTGGTGATGTCGTCGATGAGCCGCACGCCGTGGCCCAGCCGCTCGGCGCCGCACACGTGCAGGGCCTCGGCGATGGACGGCAGCCCGAATGCCTCGCCGGCGTGGATGGTGATGTGGAAGTTCTCGCGCATCACCAGCGAGAAGGCGTCCAGGTGCCGGGCCGGCGGGTATCCGGCCTCCGGGCCGGCGATGTCGAACCCGCACACGCCCTGGTCGCGGTGCCGCAGCGCCAGCTCGGCGATCTCGCGGCTGGATGCGCGCTGGCGCATGGCCGAGCACAGGACCCGCATGGTGATGCCGCGACCGCTGCCGCCGCGCTCGAAGCCCGCCAGCACGGCCTCCACGATCTCGTCCAGGCTCAGGCCGCGGTCCTGGTGCAGCTCGGGCGCGAAGCGGATCTCGGCGTACACCACGCCGTCGTCGGCGAGGTCCTCGGCGCATTCGGCCGCCACGCGCTCCAGCGCCTCGCGCGTCTGCATCACCGCGACCGTGTGCGCGAACGTCTCCAGGTACAGCACCAGGTCGTTGCGGTTCGCGCCGCGGGAGATCACCTGCCGCAGCTCGTCCGGGTCGGTGGTGGGCAGTCCGTCGTAGCCGCCCTCGGCGGCCAGGTCCACGATCGTCCGGGGCCGCAGGCCGCCGTCCAAGTGGTCGTGGAGGAGGACCTTCGGGGCCCTCAGGATGTCGTCACTGTTCATGTTCATGTCCACGAGCGTAGACCACCGGATGCCGGGTGCCCACGGTGGTGACGTTGCATCGTGAAACCGGGGCGCGGGCGTACACTCGCCCGATGGATTTCACGGTGATCGGGGTGGACGGCGACGACACCCTCTGGCACAGCGAGGGCCATTTCGTCCTCACCGAGCAGCGCTTCACGGAGCTGCTGGCGCCCTGGGTGGACGCCGAGACCGTGCACGCCACGCTGCTCGACACCGAGCGCCGCAACCTCACCCACTTCGGCTACGGGGTGAAGGGCTTCACGCTCTCGATGATCGAGACCGCCCTGCAGCTCACCGGGCACCGCATCGACGGTGTCCACGTGGAGCGCATCATCGACCTGGGCAAGGAGCTGCTCTCCCACCCGGTGGAGCTGCTGGACGGCGTGGCCGAGACCATCGAGGCGCTCTCCCGGCGCCACCGGCTGGTGCTGGTGACCAAGGGCGACCTGTTCCACCAGGAGTCCAAGGTGGCGGCGTCGGGGCTCGCCGACCTCTTCGAGCGGATCGAGATCGTCGCCGAGAAGGACGTGGCGACCTACACCCGGGTCCTGGCCCGGATGGGCGTCGCCCCAGCGGCGTTCTGCATGGTCGGCAACTCGGTGAAGTCCGACATCCTCCCGGTGCTGGAGATCGGCGGCGCGGGCATCCACGTGCCGTACCACGTCACCTGGGCGCTCGAGCACGCGGAGGTCGAGCTCGGTCACCCGCGCATGGCGGGCGTGGCGGGCATCCGCCAGGTTCCCGAGGCGATCACGGCGCTGGAGTCGGCACGGTGGGCGGCATGAGCATCGACTGGGAGACCCTGCGCCGTGAGGCGGCCGTGATGGCGCAGCGCGCATACGCGCGGTACAGCCGGGTGCATGTCGGGGCGTGCGCGGTGACCGACGACGGCCGCCTGGTGCGCGGCTGCAACGTCGAGAACGCCAGCATCGGCCTCACCCTCTGCGCCGAGTGCGGGCTGGTCTCCGACCTGGCCGCATCCGGGGGCGGCCGCTTGGTGGCGATCTCGGTGGTGGCCGGCGACGGGAAGCCCCTGGCGCCGTGCGGCCGTTGCCGCCAGCTGCTGTTCGAGCACGGCGGCGCCGGCCTGCTGCTGGACGGCGAGCACGGGCCGGTGCGGATGGACGCCCTGCTGCCCGGGGCGTTCGGGCCCGACGATCTGGACACGAGGGCCACGTGAGCGTCTCCGCCGTCGAGGTCATCCGCGCCAAGCGCGATGGGTCGGAGCTCACCGAGGAGCAGATCCGCTGGTTCCTGGACGCCTACACGCGCGGCGCGGTGGCCGACGAGCAGGCCTCCGCGCTGCTGATGGCGGTGTTCTTCCGCGGGATGACCCCGGCGGAGCTGTCGGTGTGGACCGATGCCATGATCCGCTCCGGCCGGCGCCTGGACCTCTCGTCGGTGCCGATGCCCACGGTCGACAAGCACTCCACCGGCGGCGTGGGCGACAAGATCAGCCTGCCGCTGTGCCCGCTGGTGGCGGCCTGCGGAGTCGCCGTGCCGCAGCTCTCCGGGCGCGGGCTGGGCCACACGGGCGGCACGCTCGACAAGCTGGAGTCCATCCCCGGCATCCGCACGGCGCTGTCCGGTGACGAGTTCGTGGCGCAGCTGGCCGAGGTGGGCGCGGTCATCTGCGCCGCCGGGCCCGACCTGGCGCCCGCCGACCGCAAGCTCTACGCCCTGCGAGTCCATCCCGCTCATCGCCAGCTCGATCATGTCCAAGAAGATCGCGGAGGGCACCTCGGGCCTGGTGCTGGACGTCAAGTTCGGCTCGGGCGCCTTCATGCGGGAGGTGGACCGGGCCCGCGAGCTGGCCCGCACCATGGTGGGGCTCGGCGACGCCCACGGGGTGCGCACCGTGGCGCTGCTCACCGACATGGACACGCCGCTGGGGCGCACGGCCGGCAACGGGCTGGAGATCCGGGAGACCCTCGAGGTGCTGGAGGGCGGCGGGCCGGCCGACGTCGTGGAGATCACGCTCGCGCTGGCACGCGAGATGCTGGGCCTGGTGGGCGTCGACGCCGACCCAGCCGAGGCGCTGCGCGACGGCCGGGCGATGGACCGCTGGCGCACCATGGTCCGCGCCCAGGGCGGCGACCCGGACGCGCGGCTGCCGGTGGCCCGCCACATCGAGCAGGTGCGCGCCGAGCGCGACGGCGTGGTGGAGCGGGTGGACGCCCTCGCCGTCGGCATCGCGGCGTGGCGGCTGGGCGCCGGCCGGGCGCGCAAGGAGGACCCGGTCAGCGCGGCCGCCGGGGTGGTGCTCCACGTCGTCCAGGGCGACCGCGTGCGAGCCGGGCAGACGCTCGCCGAACTGCACGCGGACGACGCGGCGCACCTGGAGTCGGGGCGGGAGGCGTTCCGGTCGGCGATCCGGGTGGGGGACACCGCTCCGCAGGCGTCCCCACTGGTGCTGGAGCGCATCGCCGGAGCCTGATGCGGCGGGGGTTTCGCTGCATGCACAGGATTCGTCGGAGGTCGTCCGCGCCGCGCCCGCCTTTTCCGTGGCCGCAGCCTGTATAAGCGTGACCAGCGGCCCGTTGGGGGACCGTGCGGCGCCCTCGCCGCCAAGGGGGGAAGTGGAGGTGCAGTTGATGAGAGCACGACGCTGGAAGTCGCTTGCCGGTGTGGTTGCGATGGTGGCCACCGTTGGCCTGGTCGCCGCCGGCTGTGGTGACGACGACGAGCCGGCCGCCGGTGGGGACACCACCACCGCGCCCGCGTCGGACTTCACCGCGGGCCTGGTGAGCGATGTCGGCAAGTTCAACGACCGCTCGTTCAACCAGTCGGCCCTCGAGGGCCTGGAGCGCGCGCAGTCGGAGCTCGGCGTGAAGGGCACGCCCGTGGAGTCGGCCGCGGCCGGCGACTACATCGCCAACCTCACGACCCTCGCCCGTGACAAGACCGGCGTCACGATCGGCGTCGGGTTCCTCATGGCCGACGCCATCGACACCGTGGCCACCAAGTTCCCGGAGCAGAACTTCGCGATCGTGGACTTCCCGAACGCGGCGCTCAAGAACAAGCCCGCCAACGTGCGCGGCCTGGTGTTCGCCACCAACGAGAACAGCTACCTCATCGGGTACATGGCCGCGAAGATGGCCGAGTCCGAGGGCAGCAAGGTCATCTCCGCCGTCGGCGGCCTGAAGATCCCGACCGTGGACATCTTCATCGCCGGCTACCAGGCGGGCGCGAAGGCCGCCGTTCCGGACATCAAGGTGCTGGTCGACTACTCCCAGGACTTCGTCGCGCAGGCGAAGTGCAAGGAGAAGGCCCTCGACCAGATCTCCAAGGGCTCGCGCGTGGTGTTCCAGGTCGCCGGTGGCTGCGGCCTCGGCGCCCTGTCGGCCGCGGCCGACAAGAAGGTGTGGGGCGTCGGCGTGGACCGCGACCAGTCGGACCTGGGCGCGCACATCCTCACCAGCGCGGTGAAGCGCGTCGACACCTCGGTGTTCGACTCCATCAAGGACGCCAAGGACGGCACGTTCACCGGCGGCTCGGACAAGGTGTTCAACCTCGCCAACGACGGTGTCGCGCTCGGCACCACCAGCGACAAGGTTCCGGCCGAGCTGGTGGAGGAGGTCGACGGTCTGAAGCAGCAGATCATCGACGGCACCATCAAGGTCCCGGACGCCCTCTAAGGCGTCGGGGCACGGACGTGACCGGGCCTGAGGCCCAGGGCCAGGCTCCTCCGGCGGCGACGCCGCCGGAGGAGCTGGTGCTCCAGCTCACGGGGATCACCAAGCGATACCCCGGGATCGTCGCGTCCGACAACGTCAGCTTCGACCTGCGCCGCGGCGAGGTGCACGCGCTCCTCGGCGAGAACGGCGCCGGCAAGTCGACGCTCATGAACGTGCTGTACGGGCTCACGGCCCCCGACGAGGGGGAGATCCGGGTCCGGGGCGAGGTGGTCCAGATCTCATCCCCGAACGACGCCATCGCGCGTGGGATCGGCATGGTGCATCAGCACTTCATGCTGATCCCCGTGATGACCGTCGCCGAGAACATCGTCCTGTCGGTGGAGCCCACCCACGCCGGCCGGTTCTTCGACCGGGTCGAGGCGTCGGCCCGGGTGCGGGCCATCTCGGAGCGCTTCGGCCTGGCCGTGGATCCCGACGCGCTGGTCCAGGACATCACGGTGGGCATGCAGCAGCGTGTGGAGATCCTGAAGGCCCTCTACCGCGGCGCCGACATCCTCATCCTCGACGAGCCCACGGCGGTGCTCACCCCGCCCGAGATCACCGAGCTCGAGGGCATCCTGCGCAACCTCACCGCGCAGGGCACCTCGGTCATCTTCATCACCCACAAGCTCAACGAGGTCCTGGAGATCGCGGACCGCGTCACGGTGCTGCGGCGCGGCAAGTACATCGCCACCGAGACCACCGAGGGCGCCACCGAGCAGAGCCTGGCCCGCTTCATGGTGGGCCGCGACGTGGTGCTGACCGTCGACAAGGAGCCCCGCGAGCCCGGCGCGCCGATCCTGGAGATCACCGACCTGGTGGTCCTCGACGAGCGCGAGCTGGAGGCCGTGCGCGGGCTGTCGCTGACGGTGCGGGCGGGGGAGATCGTGGGCGTCGCCGGCGTGGACGGCAACGGCCAGGCCGAGCTCATCGACGCCATCACCGGGCTGCGCCACCCCGCGTCGGGGAGCATCCGCGTGAACGGCCGGGAGATCGCCGGCGCCAGCCCCCACGACGCCCTGGAGGCCGGGGTGGGGCACATCCCCACCGACCGCCACCACCGGGGCCTGGTGCTCGACTTCTCGCTCGCCGAGAACATCGCGATCCACGACTTCGACAAGGCGCCGTCGTCGAAGTTCGGGTGGCTGTTCCCCAAGCGCCTGGAGGAGGCCGCCGAGCCGCTCATCGGCGAGTTCGACATCCGCGGCGGCGGGCCGCAGACCGCCGCGAGCTCCCTCTCCGGCGGCAACCAGCAGAAGGTCATCATCGCGCGCGAGGTCTCGCGTGACCCGCAGGTGCTGGTGGCCAGCCAGCCCACCCGCGGCCTGGACGTGGGCGCCATCGAGTACGTGCACAAGCGCCTGGTGGCCGAGCGCGACGAGGGCCGGGCCATCCTGCTGGTGTCCTTCGAGCTGGACGAGGTGCTGGGCCTGTCGGACCGCATCGTGGTGCTCTACGAGGGCCGCATCGTCGCCGAGTTCGCCGCGGGCGTCACCAAGGACGAACTGGGCGTGGCCATGCTCGGCGGGACGGTGTCGGCGTGAGCACGACCGCACCCCCGCCCGCCGCGCCGCCGGAGGCCGGCCCCCCGCCGCAGGCCCCCGAGCCCGGCGCGTTCCGCGGCCTGTTCATGCAGAAGAGCGGCGGGCTCGTCACGTCGCTCATCACCACGCTCGTCGCGTTCCTGGTGGGCGGCATCGTGGTGCTGCTCACCGGCAGCAACCCGCTGAAGGTCTACCAGGGCATCTTCTACGGCACCGGCCTGGACTGGTTCTTCCCGTGGGTGGGCGGCGACGAGCGGGTGGACGCCGCGTTCAACCTGCAGCAGACGCTGCTGGTCACCACCACGCTCATCCTCACGGGCCTCGCCGTGGCCTTCGCGTTCCGCTGCGGGCTGTTCAACATCGGCGGCACCGGGCAGTGGGTGGTGGGCGCCACGGTGTCGGCCTGGGTGGGCTCCTCGTGGGCCGGCATGGCGGGCCCCGCCCACATCGTCCTCACCATCGTGCTGGCCACGCTCGCCGGCGCGCTGTGGGCCGGCATCGCCGGGATCCTGAAGGCCACCGTGGGCGCCCACGAGGTCATCAGCACGATCATGCTCAACTGGATCGCGATCTACACGGGCATGTACCTGTTCGGCCTACGACGTGAACCCGTCGGTGCCGATCAGCAACGACGTCCTCGACAGCGCCAAGCTGCCCGTCATCTGGGGCGACAAGGAGCTGCAGGGCCTGCACCTGGGGTTCCTGGTGGCCGTGCTGGCCCTGGTGGCGTACTGGTTGCTGCTGTCGCGCACCACCCTGGGCTTCCGGGTGCGCGCGGTGGGCCGCAACCCCGAGGCCGCGCGGTACGGCGGCATCAGCGTGGGCCGCAGCTACTTCATGGCGATGGCCATCTCCGGCGGCTTCGCCGGGCTCGCCGGCGCCCTGGACATCCTGGGCTGGCAGTACCGCCTGGGGACCCTCGACATCCAGTTCTACCAGCTCGGTTTCGTGGGCATCGCGGTGGCCCTGCTGGGACGCAACACCGCCGTCGGCGTGTTCTTCGCGTCGCTGCTGTTCGGGGCGCTGCTGTACGGCACCTCGACGCGCAGCATCGACCAGGACATCATCGCCCCGCAGCTGGCGGGCAACCTCACCACCATCATCCAGGCGCTGGTGCTGCTGTTCATCGGCGCCGACGTGGTGATCCTGTGGCTCTGGAGCCGCCGCGGGAAGGGGCTGCCGCGACTGCGGATGCCACACCTGCGCGCGCAACGACCCGTGGAGGCCACCACGACCATCGTGGAGGCCGCGCCACCGGAGCACATCAGCCCGCCGGGGCCCCCCATGGGCGAGCGCCTGGTGGCATGGGCCAGGGCCCACGTGCCGCGCGGGATGCGCGCCGTCGGGATCCTGGGCGTGGCGCTCGGCGTGCTCGCGTTCTGGGTCGCGGTGCCGCCGCTGGCGGTGCGCACCCCGGTGCTCCCCGTCCTCATCGGCCTGGTGGGCGCCGCCCTCGGGGCGTGGGTGGCCTCACGGGGGATGATGCGGCTGGGCCTCATCGCGGTGGCGCTCTCGATCGTGGGCGGCGGCGTGGGTGTGCTGGCCACCCATTCCAGCGTCGAGAACCTGGAGTCGGTGTTCGTGTGGTCGGCGCTCACCGCGTCGATGCTGCGGTTCGCCACCCCGCTCATCTTCGCGGCGGTGGGCGGCATGTTCTCCGAGCGCAGCGGCGTGGTGAACATCGGCCTCGAGGGCATGATGCTCAGCGGCGCGTTCTTCGGGATCCTGGGCGCCGACCGGTTCGGGCACTGGACCTGGGGCGTGGTGTGCGCGCTCATCGCGGGCGCGCTGATCGCCCTCATCCACGCCGTGGTGTCCATCCACTGGCGCGCCGACCAGATCGTGAGCGGCACGGCCATCAACTTCCTGGCCTCGGGCCTCACCGGCTACCTGTTCATCGATCTGTTCGGCCCCGAGGGCACCCCGGGCGGCATCCCCGCGATCCCGGCCCTGGACATGGGTCCGCTGAAGGACATCCCGTTCTTCGGTGAGGCCTTCGGCGAGCTGAACCTCATGATCTGGCTCGCGTTCCTCACGGTCATCGTCGCGTTCTTCGTGATGTTCCGGACCCCGTTCGGCCTGCGCCTGCGCGCCGTGGGCGAGCACCCCCGCGCCGCCGAGACCGTGGGCCTGTCGGTGTACCGCATCCGCTACACGGCGGTGGTGATCTCCGGGATGCTCGCCGCGATGGGCGGGGCGTTCCTGTCCATCGGGTTCGTGAACAGCTTCAGCGAGGACATGACCGCCGGCGCCGGCTTCATCGCCCTGGCGGCGCTCATCTTCGGCAACTGGCGCCCCAAGGGCCTGCTGCTGGCCGCGCTGCTGTTCGGCCTCTCCAGCGCCATCGCCCAGCGGCTGCCGGTGTACTCCGAGTCCGCGGCGATCCTGTTCGAGACCTTCCCGTACATCCTCACCCTGGTGATGATCGCCGGCGTCATCGGGCGGCCCCGCCCGCCGGCCGCGGTCGGCATCCCGTACAAGCGGTCGTGAGGCTGGACGCGGCCCCGTCCTGAGGAGTCTGATGGGCCATGGGGGCGTACCAGGACACCTATGACCGCTGGCGCGCGGACCCGGAGGGGTTCTGGCACGGCCCGGCGCGCGACATCGAGTGGAGCCGGGCGCCGGACGCTGCGCTGGACCGCTCGGGCGACCCCATCTTCCGGTGGTTCCCCGGCGGGCGGCTCAACACCTGCCACAACATGCTCGACCGGCACGTCCGGGACGGGCGCGGCGCGCGGGTGGCGCTCATCCACGACAGCCCGGTCACGGGCACCGTCACCACGTTCACGTACGCCGAGCTGCTGGAGCGCGTGCGCGTGCTGGCCGGTGCCCTGGCGCGCGAGGGGGTGGGGCACGGCGACCGGGTCGTGATCTACATGCCCATGGTTCCCGAGGCCGTCATGGCCATGCTGGCCTGCGCGCGCCTGGGGGCGGTGCACTCGGTGGTGTTCGGCGGGTTCGCGGCGGCCGAGCTGGCGTCCCGCATCGACGACTGCACGCCCAAGGTGGTGATGACGGCCTCCTGCGGCATCGAGCCGAGCCACCTCGTGGAGTACATGCCGCTGCTGGACCGCGCCCTGGAGCTGGCCACCCACCCCGTGTCGCGGTGCGTGGTGCTGCAGCGCCCCCAGCACGAGGCGTCGCTCACCCCCGGACGGGACGTGGCGTGGGACGCCTTCCTGGCGGGCGCCGAGCCGGCGGACTGCGTGGACGTCGCCGCCACCGACCCGCTGTACGTGCTCTACACCTCGGGCACCACCGGCGTGCCGAAGGGCGTGGTGCGCGACAACGGCGGGCATGCGGTGGCGCTGAACTGGTCGATGTCGGCGGTGTACGGCGTGGACGCCGGGGAGGTGTTCTGGGCCGCGTCGGACATCGGCTGGGTGGTGGGCCACAGCTACATCGTCTACGGGCCCCTGCTGCGCGGCTGCACCACCGTGATGTACGAGGGCAAGCCGGTGGGCACTCCCGACGCCGGGGCGTTCTGGCGGGTGTGCGCCGACCACGGCGTGGACGTGATGTTCACCGCGCCGACGGCGATGCGGGCGATCAAGCGCGTCGACTCCCGCGGCGAGCTGCTCGCGGGGCACGACCTCTCACGCCTGCGCGCGCTGTTCCTGGCCGGCGAGCGCTGCGACCCCGACACGCTGCTGTGGTGCCGCGACATCCTGGGCGGCCGGCCGGTGATCGACCACTGGTGGCAGACCGAGACCGGCTGGCCCATGGCGGCCAACTGCACCGGGCTGGAGCTGTTGCCGGTGAAGCCCGGGTCGCCGGCGAAGGCCGTGCCGGGCTACGACATCCGCGTGCTCGACGAGGACGGCCACGACGCGCCCA
>LNFM01001332.1_pt1 | contig 56763 bp, 50 predicted proteins | sample 596031 | NCBI WGS metagenome assembly LNFM01 (sample SAMN04254537, study PRJNA301005) | activated carbon metagenome | isolation source: dual media filters at the Ann Arbor, Michigan drinking water treatment plant | place: USA: Ann Arbor
GATCGGCTGTCTTCGCGCCGGCCTCGTGCTCCCGCAAAACCACGATGATCTGTTCTTCAGTGAACCGCTTCCGCTTCATCGTCCGTCCCCTTTCTGAGGCCGGACTCTAACTCCGCGTGGAGGAAAAACTCAGTGGCAGGTCACAGCCCAACAATCCAAATTTGGTTTAGGCCTTTCTTTTCATCCAGCGTTAAAATAAAACGCCGGGCTTAAAGCCCGGCGTTTATTTATCAATATAACGACCGTTAACAAATCCAACGTCCGCGATGCGTGCAATCGACGACATAACGTCCACGCGATGGATCGTAAACAGCCTGACCGCCACCCCTGTGGTAACCACCGTAGTAGTAGTGGCGACGATCGTGACGGCGAGCGCCTTCATAGATCAGGGCAAGCGCGCCGAGACCGAGCAATGCACCGCCATAATGGCGGCCGCGCCAACGGCGAATAGGGGTTACATCGTCTGTCGGTGCCGCTTCCTTCAGCGCCCCGCTGTTCGAAGCAAGCGGTGCGGAAAATGTCGGGTTGATCGCGCCAACTGTCACCGTTGCGGCGACACCTAGTACGAGCATCGTCTTGGTGAGAAACCTTTTCATTGTCTCCACTCCTAGCCTTAGGCCCATTTATACGATGATAACGTCGAGCTCGACATAAGTATCCAAAGAAATTTCACAATACTGCGAGCGCTTATGAACGAGTGTTCATGAGTCGTTGAAATTTTCGGCTTTCTTAAGCTATTTCCCGATGCAGTTTTCTGAGTGCAAAACCTTTCGACCCTCGTCGGGTGCAGGGTCAACGTAGGAATGCAGGTACCGAAGCCATAGGTTTACATTGGCAGCGCCTGTTATCCGGCAATGCTTAGAAGTCACACATGCGCTAAAAAAGCATAAAAAATGCAGAGCTCTGTTCTAACGAATCCCCATAGGGAGCAGGCGCAGCTTACGGATTAGCCCGACGCTTTTTCTAGTTCTTGTCGGATCTGTATCTGGAAGCGTGCGAAGTGTGTGAGCGATGTTTCCTGGGCGGTCTGTTCGACGCGTCATCAGTTCGTGAACGTGCGGCTGAAAGAATGACGGATTCGAAAACTCAACAGCCCATCGATCATCATAGGGATAATCCTTAAAGCGAATCGCTTCACCAACTGTGTCCTTGGAATAACGGTTCACGTTGTAGAAAACGTCGCCAGGCTTTAGCAATTGGTGGATCAGATTGAAATAACCGGCAATTACACCACGATTCATTTCCATCATTGACCGAGTGTTTATGAGCAGGCTTGCGGTTTTAACGTGCTGCGAGAGCCATCCTGGAAGCAATGTGAAGTCGTAATCTTCCGGTTCAATCGGTTTACCGTTTGTGAAGTCGTCGAACAGATAAAATTTTGCGCTCGGATTTAACTGAAATAGATAATAGGTTTGCAGCGTGAGGGCTTCCGGCAGATCTAGTGAAACATAAGAAGCCTTTGGAATTCGTTTCTTCAGCTTGTGCGCAAGGCCGCCGTACCCACCACCAATCTCAACGATGATGTTTGTGTCGCCCATCTCGACGTAGCTAATCTTCCAGAGATACTCGCACAAAACCAGTTCGTGAAAATTGATCTGCCGGCCACTGATCTTGTGCGTGACCGGATGGCCTATCTCTGTTTCGGAATATCGGTCAATCCAGTCCGCGCCGACAACGCGCGAAAGGCGCTCATAAGCATCGGCGGTTTTGAACCATCCTGCTTTGTCCTCTAGGTCCGCTTTCAGGGTGTTTGAACGGAAGCGTTGAATCTCGTCTGAACGCAGCATGCTTTGCATTTTTGGAGTGAAGAACATCTCCCAGTGTTTTGATTTCGCGCCGGGTTCGTAGGCTGCAAGCATTAGGTCAAGGTTTCGAATAAGTCTCTCGCGCATGCACGAACCCTCAATTCTTTCTAATTGTCCATTCACTTTGAACAATCGAGTACCTGACTAAAGGTCAGTTGCTCCCAAAATCAATCAGTATCACCGCAAAGAAATTCAGTGCGTTAGGAGTCTCAAATTCTAAAGAAATGACATAAAAAAACGACGAGAAGTCTCATGGGACTTTTTTCAAATATCCCAAATTTCTTATAGTTGATTAGGAAGTAGGGGCAAGTGATTGAAAAGATTGGTGAGCCCGGATGGAGTCGAACCATCGACACCCTGATTAAAAGTCAGGTGCTCTACCGCTGAGCTACGGGCCCTTCTGCGGGGCAGAGGTACGGGCGCTGTTGCGCCGCGTCAATAGTGGGCAGGAATCGCCGCTCTCTAGCTATCCCGGAACTCCGACGCCGCCCGTAACCCGAGCAAATGCGCGAATTTTTGGCGTCTGCCGATCCTGTCTGGCGAGGCACCGCCGCACGCACTAATGTGCAGGCCGAGGAGTACCCATGCCCGTCCTGAATCACATCGCCGGCCGCGTCGAGGAAATCGCCGAATGGCGGCACGACCTGCACATGCATCCCGAGCTGCAATATGATGTCCACCGCACGGCGGCGACCGTCGCGGAGAAACTGAAGGCGTTCGGCTGCGACGAGATCGTGCCGGGCATCGGCCGCACCGGCGTTGTCGGCGTCATCCACGGCAAGAAGAAGGGGGCCAAGGTCGTGGCCTTGCGCGCCGACATGGATGCGCTGCCGTTGCAGGAAATGACCGGTCTGCCCTACGCCTCGAAGACACCCGGCAAGATGCACGCCTGCGGCCATGACGGCCACACCGCGATGCTGCTCGGAGCCGCGCGGCATTTGTGCGAGACACGGAATTTCGATGGTACCGCGGTGGTGATTTTCCAGCCCGCCGAGGAAGGCGGCGCCGGCGCCAAGGCCATGATCGACGACGGCCTGTTCGAGCGCTTCGGCATCCACGAAGTCTACGGCATGCACAACTATCCGGGACAAGCGGTCGGCACCTTCGCGATGCGTCCGGGTGCGATCATGGCGGCGGCGGATCGGCTGCGCATCGACATCGAAGGCAAGGGCGGCCACGCGGCACGCCCGCACCGGGCGATCGATACCATCGTTGTCGGTGCCGCGATCATCAATGCGTTGCAAACCATTGTCTCGCGCAACGTCGATCCGATCGACAACGCGGTTGTTTCCATCACGCAGTTCGAAGGCGGCCATACCGACAACGTGATTCCGCAAACCGCCTTCATGCGCGGCACCTGCCGTAGCCTGAAGCCGGAAGTGCGCGACCTGCTCGAAAAGCGGGTGAAGGAAGTCGTGGAGGGCATTGCCGCCCTGCATGGCGCCGTCGCGAAGGTTCACTATGGCCGCGACTATCCGGTGGTGGTGAACGATCCGGGCGCGGTGGAATTCGCCGAGTCGGTCGCCACCGAGATCGCTGGCAAGGACAATGTGAATCCGAACGTGCTGCCGGTGATGGGCGGCGAGGACTTCGCCTTCATGCTGCAGAAGCGGCCGGGTGCGTTCATCTTCATGGGCAACGGCGACACCGCGAACCTGCATCACCCGGCTTACGACTTCAACGACAAGGCGATCCCGTTCGGCGCCAGCTACTGGGTGCGGCTCGTGGAAAAGGCGATGCCCGCGTGAGGATGTACGCGCTGGCCGTCGCGATCCTGCTGCAGGCGGCGGGCTGGATTTCCGTTATAACCGCTGGCGTGTTTGCCTATCGGCAGTTCTATGCGGTTCCCGGCTGGATCGCGAAATATTCGGGCCTGGGCGCGTTTCGTCCGTTTCTTCCGGCGACTATCGCCGCGATTGGACTCATCCTGGTTGCGCTCGGTGTGCTTCTTCACCTGAACGCGCGCCGAAATTAAATCGCCTTCAAAGATGTTTCGGTACGACGAACATCAAACAGACCGCGGCGAACCAGGCGCACAGACCGAGAAAAACCGCGAGCCGGTAGTCGACCTTGTCGGCCAGAAAATACGCGGTGCCGAGGAAGGCGAGATAGACCGGCACCGTCTTTGCCGCGGCGGTGGCGGTTTCGTGAATTCCCTCGACGCTTCCCTTCGAGCCGACCGCGAGCAGCGCGAAGATCGTAAAGATCGGAAATAGCGGCAGAATGCCGGGCAATATGTTACCGCGCTTCGAAGCCCAGACGATCGAGGCAGTGACGAGCCCGCCCAGCAGGCCTTTCCAGAGAATGTCCAAGGATGATTTCCTTTGCAGCGGATGAAGAACGCCAAAGAATAAGCACAGGCACACTCTAGGCGGCAGTAAAAAATCAAGAGACAATGACCTATGCACCGAAATGCCATAGCCTTGATCTCGGACAAGAATATTTTTCCAGCCGCCGTGTTTCTGGCGCATAAACTGATCCAGTTCAATTCTCGCTCGGACACTGACGTTGTTATCCTGTCGGACTGGAAGTCGGGGTTCGCCGATGCACGGGCTCTCGTGCCGAACGTCGTTCTGCTCGAATGCGATTTCGAAGAGCCCGACTATGGGATGCATCGGCCTACTTTTCGAGAGAAAACTGCATATTATCTAATTTGCATGCCGCATTCATTGGCGGATTACTCGCGCATCCTGTACCTCGACATCGACATCTATGTCGCATCCGGAAAACCGTTTGATTTGTTCGATCTCAATCTGGGCAGGCATCCGATCGCCGCGGTGCGCGACATCAACATGATGTTCCGCGCACGCCACCTCAATAGCGGGGTTGTGCTGATCGATGCCGATGTCTACCGGCAGACCGGCATGGAGGAAAAAGCCTTTGACTTGATCAGAACGAAGGAAAAACTTTCACCGATCGCTCGCGATCAAGTGATCCTGAACGAGCTGTACAAAGGCAACTGGCTCGAACTTTCGCCAAGCTTCAATCAGAGTTCAAAATACATGCGTACGGAACTCGCCGATGCGTTTCCGCCGGAAATTCTTCACTTCATTGGTCCAGTGAAACAATGGAGTACGCCGTCATTCGCGGAAAACCATCCCGCGCGAACTGGACTAGTCGATTTTCTTGCTGGCTCGCCCTGGAAAGATTTTGTTGGCTCCTCGCAGGTTCTTCCGGAACTATTGAAGACGCAAATATCGAGACTGTCGGACATGGGAGCGAATACAAACGATTTCGTCGCTTTCCTGAAAACGACGGAGTTCGCCGACGTTGTTCAGGGCCTCACGAAGCCGCGGCTGGATTGCTTGTGACCTGCCCGAAGGGGTTTGTGCTCTCGTCGTTTTGTAAATTTGCCACACGGCGGAGTCAGAATTTTGCTCTGCGGCATAAGGATGGAGCAATTTACGCGCGTATTAACGCCGAGATGTTCCATCGTTCGGCGTATTTCTCCGGCTTCCCAACTTCGCGCAATTGTCCGAGACTGTTGGTATTCAAACTGGTGGCATTCGACCGCCGGAAAAACGCAAGACGAGGGAGGTCAGCTATGCGTTCACCGAGCATTGCGAGTCTGTTGGCTTGCGAAACGCGGGGCCGAGATTTCAGTCCAAGCAGCGCATCGACTACCTGATCCATTCGCTCAAGGAGTTCCGCGACAACCAGCGTTCCGGCGCGGACACCCTGATGGCGGCGGCGATCTTCGGCGCCTCGGATGCCGAACTTGTTGCGCTTGCACACTATGCGGCCTCAAAATAAGCCGATGAAATCGCGTGATAAATCCGTTCCACGGCTTGCCGTGAATGGACCGAAGGATCTTGTGCAACGAAACCAAACTTGCGCTAGAGTCTTGTGATAAGGCTGGTGTTCGAAACGGGCGAAAAACCTGAAGGGAATTACGTTATGGCATGGACCAAACCCACCCTCGTCGAAGTCTGCATCGGCATGGAAGTCACCGGCTACGAATCCGCCGAGTAAATAGCGGCGCCTCCGCGCGCCTGTTCTCATGCCGCGCCTGACCGCCATTGTTCTCGGATCGGCGGCAGGCGGCGGCTTTCCACAATGGAATTGCCGCTGTCCCGTCTGCGCACTCGCGTGGGAAAGCGACCCGCGCGTGAAAGAACGTACGCAGACCAGCGTTGCCGTAAGCGGCGACGGCAAGCACTGGACATTACTGAACGCTTCCCCCGATCTGCGCGAACAGATCGCCCGCACGGCCGATTTGCAGCCGCGCGTTTCGAAGCGGGAAAGTCCGATTGCCGCCGTGCTGCTCACGGGTGCCGAGATCGATCAGGCAGCCGGGCTGCTGCATCTGCGCGAGGGGCAGGAGTTTTCCTTGTTTGCGACGGCCCAAACGCAAAACACGCTTGCAGCCAATCCGATGTTTGAGGCGCTTTCACCGAACTTCGTGAAACGCGAGCGCATTGCGCTGGGCGATAAGTTCACGCTGCCCGGCGGGCTGCAAGCGGAACTCTTTTCCGTGCCGGGCAAGGTGCCGCTCTATCTCGAAGGGTCCGGCACCATGCAGGAAGGCACGAATGTCGGGATCGATATTTCCGCGGGAGGTGCCCGGCTCGTCTTTATTCCGGGGGCGGCGTCCATTCCCGATCCGCTGATGCAGCGGATCGGCACCGCCGACACGGTGCTGTTCGATGGCACACTGTTCACCGACGATGAAATGATCCGGCTCGGCGTCGGCGAAAAAACCGGCTTGCGCATGGGCCATATGCCGGTGAGCGGCGAAGGCGGCTCGATGCGCGCGCTTGCATCGGTGCGTGCACGGCGCATCTATATTCACATCAACAACACCAATCCGCTGCTGATCGAGGATTCCCGCGAACGGGCGGAAGTGGAGCGGAACGGCTTCGAGATCGCCGAGGACGGAATGGAGATCGAGGTTTGAAGCTGATGTCGGGCGATGAACTGGAAGCCGCACTCCGCGAGATCGGAGCGAAGCGCTATCATCGACTGCACAAGTTTCATGAAATGCTGCATGGCGGCCACTGCACCAAGGGACAGGTGCAGGCCTGGGCTTTGAATCGCTACTATTATCAGGCGATGATCCCGATCAAGGATGCGAGCCTGATCGCGCGCGCGGACGATTCCGCGCTCCGGCGCGAGTGGCGGAAGCGGCTCGAGGATCACGACGGCATCGCCGAGGACGATGGCGGGATTGCGCGCTGGCTGAAGCTGACCGACGCGCTCGGCCTCGACCGAGAACTCGTGCAGTCAACGCGCGCGATCCTGCCGGGCACGCGCTTCGCCGTCGATGCCTATGTGCGTTTCGTCCGCGAGAAGACGCTGCTCGAAGCGGTCGCATCATCGCTCACGGAACTATTCTCGCCCGTCATCATCAGCGAGCGCATGAGCGGGATGCTTGCGAACTATGAATTTGTGACCCCGGCGGCACTGTCCTACTTTGAAAAGCGTCCGCCGCAGGCCGGCCGCGACGCCGACTTCGCGCTCGACTATGTGAAGCGGCACGCCACCAAAACCCCGGAACAGCAGCAACTGGTGCTCGCGGCCCTCGAATTCAAATGCAGCGTGCTTTGGGCGATGCTCGATGCGCTGTATCATGCCTATGTCGAGCCGAAATTCGTGCCGCACGGCGCGTTCCTGCCGGAGGACCAGAAGTGAACGATCCTGCTCCGCAATTCCTGTCACCGAACGCGAAGCCCGCGTTCGCCCCGGGCGTGCGGCTTGCCAACAGCGAGGCGCATGGCGGCTGGGTGCTGCTGGCACCCGAGCGCGTGCTCAAGACCGACAGCATTTCGTATGAGATTCTGAAACGCTGCAACGGCGTGAATTCCATTTCCTCGATCGTGAACGATCTCGCGACAACCTTCGACGCACCGCGCGAAAAAATCTTCGCGGATGTTTCAGCGCTGTTCGTGCAGCTTGCGAGCAAACGGATGGTGAACATCACATGAGCGCGGAGGCGGCCACACTGCAAAAGCCGCTCGGCCTGCTCGCCGAACTCACGCATCGCTGTCCGCTTGGCTGTCCTTACTGTTCGAACCCGGTTGAACTGGAGAGCAGGACCGGCGAACTCGACACGGCAACATGGGCGCGTGTGTTTCGGGAAGCCGCGCAGCTTGGGGTGTTGCAGGTTCATCTTTCCGGCGGCGAACCCGGCGCGCGGCGCGACCTTGTGGAGATCACCAAGGCGGCGCGCGATGCGGGTCTCTACAGCAACCTGATTACATCGGGGGTTGGCATCAATACGGATCGGCTGCGCGAACTGGCCGATGCAGGTCTCGATCATGTGCAGGTTTCCATTCAGGACAGCGAGCCGGTCTCCGCCGACACAATAGCGGGCTATGAAGGAGCCTTCGAGCGCAAGCGCACGCTCGCGAAGGATACTGTGCAGCTTGGGCTGCCGCTTACCGTCAACATGGTCGTGCATCGGGCGAACATCGAACGGGTCGAGGAGATGATCGAACTGGCGCTCGGCTTTGGCGCTTCCCGCGTCGAGATCGCCCACGCGCAGTATTACGGCTGGGCGCTCAGGAATCGCGATGCGCTGATGCCAACGCGCAAACAGGCGGAGCGCGCGGCGGAGAAACTGGTGCCGCTGCGCGAACGCTATCGCGGACAGATCGTGATTGATGCCGTGGCGCCGGATTATCACGCGCGCTATCCGAAGGCCTGTGTCGGCGGATGGGGCAGGCGCTCGCTCAACGTCACACCTTCGGGCCGTGTGTTGCCCTGTCATGCGGCGGAAACGCTGCCGCTCGAATTCTGGAACGTGCGTGAACATTCGCTCGCGGAAATCTGGGGACGCTCGCCCGCGTTCCAGGCGTTCCGCGGCACCGGATGGATGCAGGAGCCGTGCAAAAGTTGCTCCCGCCGCGAGCAGGATTTCGGCGGCTGCCGCTGTCAGGCATTCGCACTCACGGGGGATGCGGCTGCGGCCGATCCGGTCTGTCATCTGTCGCCGCATCACCATCTGATCGAAGCGCTCTCCGGCGGGCAGGGCGCGGGCGAATATGTCTATCGCCGGATGAATACGAGCACTTCGGCCCGCTGATTCACCGCGTTCAGCGACGGCTGCGCTGCGTGCTTCACACCGCCGGCAATAGCGGCTAATCAATTCGCCCGAGAGTTGCGAATGAATATTCCCACGTTCCTGCGTAATCCTGCGATGCTGCTCTCGGCCGTCTCCGGGCTGATTGTGCTGAGCTGGTTCGCGCTCGGATGGCCGGTCGAGCTTCCGCGCACGCCGCTCGGCGTGAACGAAAAACTGGATTGCATTTCCTATTCGCCGTTTCGCGCGGGCGAGTTTCCCGCTGCCGGTGTGGTTATTCCGGCGCAGCGGATCGATGAGGATCTGGCAAAACTCGCAGCCCTCGCGTCTTGCGTGCGCACGCATTCCACCGGTTTTGGATTGGATCGCCTGCCGGCACTCGCGCAGAAGCGCGGCATGAGTGTTGTGCTTGGCATTTCGCTTTCGCGCGATCAGGCGGAGAACAAGCGCGAGATTGAAAGGGCATTTGCGGCGGTCAATGCCAGCCGTGCCGCGATCCGCTCGCTGGTGGTGGGCGAGGGCGTGCTCTCTCGAAACGAAATGAGCCCCGCGGAACTCGCCACGATCATTCGCAGCGTTCGCCAGAGCGCGCGCGTGCCGGTTACTTACGCCGACAATGCGGATACCTGGCTGCGCGCGTCCGATATTATCGGCATCGTCGAAACGATCACCGTGAATTTCGAGCCCTATTCGGCGCGCTATCCGGTTTCCGTTGCCTCCGTTCAGCAAGGAATGCGCGAGTTGCGTGCGAAATTTGCATCCGTCTATCCGGGCAAGGAAGTGATCTTCGCCCGCGCCGGCTGGCCGAGCGAGGGACGCATGCGCGACGGCGCCCGGGCGTCACGGGCCGATCAGGCCATCGCGATTCAAGAGATGCTCGCCGCGGGCAAGGCCGGCAATTTCCGCGTTCATCTCTTTGAAGCATTCGATCAGCCGTGGCGGATGCGCAGCGACGGCACGGCCGCCGCCAGCATGGGCCTGTTCGAAGGCGACAGCAGGGAGTTGAAATTCCGTCTCGGCGGGCAGTTGAGCAATCATCCCTACTGGTTTTTTCAGGGGGTGATCGGCGTGATGTCCGTGCTGGTTGTGTTCGCGGCGGCGTTTCTGGGTGCGCGCAGCGGCGGACCTTTCGACATAAAAAAAATGAACGGGCTGCCGGTGGCGGCAATCGCGCTTGTGAGCGGTCTCACCATTGGCGAAGCGCTGACCGATGCCGCCCGGCAGGACCAGTCGTTCTTCGGCTGGATTTACGCGGCTTTCTTCGTGATACTTGCCGTTGCGGTGCCGATGATATGCGCGGTCGCGGCCATCCGGCGCGTGCCGTTCGAAGGCTTCGCGTCGATCCTCGATCCGCTCTCGCGCAATCTCGTGCAGCCTTTTTCGCGGATTGTCGCGGCGGCGCTGATTCTGGTCACGCTGGCCGCGATCGAGCTTGCGCTGGGTCTCGTTTTCGAGCCCGCCAGCCGGGAGATCCAGTTCGCGGCATTGACCGCGCCGGTTGTCTCGCTGTTGGTGGTGTCGTTCGCCAATCCACCCGGCGAGCGGCGGGATACGGCCGCGGAGATTTCAGCCGCGGGCCTGCTGATTGCGGCCGCGGTATTTCTCTTCTTCAGCGAGGGCGTCTTGAACTGGCAGGCTCTCTGGTTCGAGGCGCTGCTGGTCTTGCTTGCATGGGTCTTGGTAAGGGCACGGGGCGCGCGAACGACAGGATAAGCAAACCGGCTGCAAGCGCGGACAACGGCGTGTTGTAGAGCAGGAGCCCGAACACGGCCGTTGAGACAGCCAGCAGGAAAACCCGGAAGTCCGGTTTCCAGAGATGCCAGGCCGCGGCGATCATCGCCATGCCGCCAAACAATTGTGTGTCGCGAAAGTCGGCCGTTGCATTGCGCAGGAAACAAGTTGCGCGCAACAGGCCCGCCGCGCAGTCGAGTTCGACCTCGCGCGAGCCGAGCACGAATGTCCGCAGGTAAAACGCCGCGAAGAACGCCGCACAGGCAAGCGCAATCGCGATATTGGTCTGGCGCGGATTGGGCAAAAAGTAGCGCATGGCTGACGATGCCATGCGCGGGCGGCGGACCGCAATCGCTCAGTTCTTCCTGTCGGGGTTGCGGTTAAAAGGATCGGTCGCGATCACGACCCCCGCGATGACGAGCACCATCCCGACCGCGTGGTAGGTGCGGAAAATTTCCCCCAGCAGCAGGATCGCGAACAGCACGCCAAACACCGGTGTCAGGTAGAAGAAAATCCCTGCAACTGAAGGACCGACCCGCTTCACGCTCATCTGGAACGCGCCGAAAGCGCCGACACCGGGAATGAGTGCCAGCGAAACAATGCTGAGCCACGCAGGGCCGCTCGACGGGACGATGCCTGTTGTGCCGATTTCGTACAGCACGAACGGCAGCAGACAGAGCGCACCCATCAGCGCAATCGAAGCGAAGAGGGTGAGTGTCGGGAGATCCTTCACCTTTTCGCGCTTCAGCATGACCGAGTAGATCGCCCAGCTGATTGCGGCCGCCAGCATGCCGATGTCGCCGATGTTGAACTGGAACGATTGCAGATTGGCGAAGTCGCCATTCAGCACGATCACCGCGACTCCGGCGAAGCCCATCAACAATCCCGCCATCCGCAACCAGGTCAGCCGCTTGCCGAAATAGAACGCGTCCATCAGCACGATCAGCAGCGAAGAAGAATTGTAGATCAGTGCGGCGTTGGTGGCGGTCGTGTAATGCAGCGAGATGTAAACCCCGCCGCCGCAGATCACCATGCCGAGGACGCCGAGCATGAAAATATCGAAGGCGGCGGCGCGCAGGCGATCCCATGCAGCCACGATGCCCGCCAATGCAAACGGCAGCAGGATGAGCGCTGCGAGCGACCAGCGCCCGAAGGCGAGCGTCCACGGCTGCACCAGTCCCGCCGATGCGCGCCCAATGAGGACATTGGACGAGAAGAACAACGGCATCAGGATGAGCAGGAGATAGGTGCTGAATTTGGATTTCATCGTAAGTTTGGAACTGCTACTGAAAAATTAATGTCTTCAGGGTTGATTTCTGATATTCTATTAGCATGTCGATACCATCAAAAAATCGCTTAAAACGATCCGCTTCTGGCAAGTTTGTGCTGGGCAGCGGTCGTTTCTCAAAGATCAGCGCCGTTGAAGGTATCAAAAGAACAAGGGCTATGAAAAAAAGGGCAAAAAATTTCGATGATCAAGGCCTGAGCGTGGCCCAGCGGCGCGCGATACTGGTCAAAATCTACCGCAAAAAAGCTTGAGCCTTTAGCGCAATGTATGACGTCGCGGACGACACGTATTGTTATCCGGGCACGAATGTAATCATCAACAAACTCAGCACTCGTCGACAATCTGTCCTTGATGAATTTGAAACGGAAATGACCGATCTGCGTGCCGCAGAGCCATTTCCACACGGCGAATTCAACTCAGCGCATTACTACGCTATCCACCATCATCTTTTCCAAGACGTTTATGCTTGGGCGGGACGTAAACAAACTGAATCCCAAATTGGTCATTGACACAATCATTGCAAGTTTCAATGGCGACGAAGAACCGCTGAGAAAATTGATCCTAAGTTTGATCTTCGATCAATCTGACTAGCGCAAAGCCAGCCGTTGCCCGTCGAAGATCGTGGTCTGGCAGGGTACGCCCTTCTGGTGGAGCATCGCGCAGGCGCGGGCGGCGGCCCCCGCGTTCGCGAGTGGACCCGCGACGAGCCGCAGCTCAACGGTTCCCTGCTTCATGCCGTCGCGCACGCTGACCAGCGGCCGCAGGCCTTCGAGGGCCACGCCATGATTGCCGCGGATGTTCGCCCAGAGCGCGCGCAGCCCGTCGATCGAGGCTTCGCCGCCAAGGTCGATCGCGAACTCGGTGCGCGTTGCCGTCGAGTCCGACGACTGCGGCGAATAAGGATTCTGTGCATTCGCCTGCTGCTGATTGGGAAATTGCAGACGGTTCGAGGCCATCGGCGCGGGCGGCACCGGCGGCGGCTGCACCTGGCGGGCGTTCAGGCTGTTTTGAGTGAACATGCCGGGGTTCGGCGGCACACCGCGAGCCTGCGGTGGAGGAGTGTCGTCGTCGTCCGTGGCGCGTTGCTGCTGTCCGCGTTGCATCGGCTGCTGGGCGGGCTGCTGCATCGCCATCTGGCCCGGCACGTTTTCCGGGCGCGCGGGCGGCATGGCGGGACTCTGCCGGCCGACCGGACCGGAAGGCGATTGCGGGATCGCGGCTTCGTTCGCAGGGCGCTGGACGGGCGCTGGCTTTTCTTTTTCTTTCGAGATGGAGGCGGTGATGTCGCCCACGCTGCGCTCGAGTTGATCGACGCGGTTGACGAGCCGGTCGCGTTCGGCGGCGAGCGCGCGCAGCGCGTCCTGCAATTTGGAAATCTCAAGTTCGATCTGGGATTTTGACGGCAACGGCGGCAGTGCGGGAACCGAAGCTGTGGTGCCCGGAGCGGGTGCACTGATCGCGGTGGGTGAAGGTTTCGCGACAATATTCGCGGGCGGCTTGCTGCCGCGGCTAGCGCTGACCGCGAGCGCGATGGAAAGGGCCGCGGCCAATACCGTGCAGACAGCCACCGACCCCCAGATCACATAGCGCGTGACGCCGGGCTTCCTCTGCGCCAGATCCCTGAGGTTTCGCAGGTCCTTCAGGTCCTGCGCCGCCTGCTTCAACTCCATCGATCGGCCCCTGCGCTGATGCGCTATCCCCGCGAATCAGCCGACACTGGAATTTACCAGAGTCGGGGCCGCAAGACCGGGAACAACCCGCGCCGCTTTCGGGATTTGCACGCTTCGGCTAAACCGCACCGCGTCACCCGCCGACAGGAGGCCAGATGCCGGAGCCAACCGCGATCGTGCTCGCCGCAGGCGAAGGCACGCGCATGGCATCCTCGCTGCCAAAGGTGCTGCACCGCATTGGCGGGCAGCCGCTGATCGCCCATGTCCTGACGACAGTCAGGGGGGCCGGAATAGGCCCGGTGGCCGTTGTGGTGGGTCCCAAACGGGAGGATGTGGCGGAAGCGGTACGGGAATCCGCCCCCAAAGCCCGGATTTTTGTCCAGAAGGAGCGCCGGGGCACGGCCCATGCGGTCCTCGCGGCCAGGGACGCGCTGACCGGTGGCGACCTGCTCGTCATGTTCGGCGACACGCCGCTGGTGCGCCCGCAAACGGTGACGGCTTTGCTCGACGCGCTGAAGGACTCCGCGATCGTGGTGCTCGGCTTTCGCCCCGCCGATCCCACGGGCTACGGCCGTCTCGTGATGGAGAGCGGCCAGTTGCAGGCGATCCGCGAGGAGCGCGATGCGAGCCCGGCCGAGAAAAAGATCGATCTGTGCAACGCCGGCCTGATGGCGTTTTCCGGCCAGCACGCGCGCTCGCTGATCGAGCGGATCAAGAACAACAATACGAAGAAAGAATTTTACCTGACCGACGCGATTGCGCTCGCGCGTGCGGAAAATCTGTCCGTCGCCGTGCGCGAGGCGAGCGAGGAGGAAGTCATGGGCATCAACGACAAGTCGCAGTTGGCGGAGGCGGAAGCCGCGTTGCAGAAACGCCTGCGTGCCGCGGCGATGCAATCGGGTGCGAACCTCGTGGCGCCGGATACCGTATTTCTCTCCGCCGATACGAAGCTCGCCAAGGATGTGATCGTCGAGCCTTACGTCGTGTTCGGTCCCGGCGTCACGGTGCAGCAGGGCGCCACCATCCGCTCGTTCTCGCATCTGGAAGGGGCCCATGTCGGTGCCGGTGCCTCCATCGGTCCTTACGCAAGGCTGCGGCCCGGCACCAAGCTCGGCGAGAAGGTGAGGATCGGAAATTTTGTCGAGACCAAAGCGGCCGAATTCGGCAAGGGCGCGAAGGCAAACCATCTCGCCTATGTCGGCGATTCAACCGTCGGCAAGGACGCGAACATCGGGGCCGGTACCATCACCTGCAACTACGACGGCTTCAACAAGACCAAGACGATCATCGGCGACGGCGCCTTCATCGGCTCGAACTCGTCGCTGGTGGCGCCGGTTAAAATCGACAAGGGCGCCTATATCGCCTCCGGCTCCATCATCACCGAGAACGTGCCCGCCGATGCGCTGGGCGTTGCCCGCGCCAAGCAGCAGAACAAGAAGGGCTGGGCGAAGAACTACCGGGCGCTGAAATCCAAGGGAAAGCCTAAAAAATAACTCACCCCGTCATCACCGACTCGCCCACGCCAACGGCTCGCTTCGCTTGCCGGGCGTGACGGCCCGGTAATGACACTGGAGGGCAAGGATTAACCGCATTCGACGAGTTGAGTTGCAATAAGCTGTCGCCTGATTTGATTTTCAGGCGGCTGCAACGGCTCTTAAACCATAAACGGCTAGATTGAAGGCTGCGGGGAGTTTTGGCTCTATGTGCGGAATTGTCGGCATACTTGGCCGTGAACCGGTGGCGGGCGCCCTCGTCGATGCGCTGAAGCGTCTGGAATATCGCGGCTACGATTCCGCGGGCGTGGCGACACTCGAAGGCGGCCACCTCACGCGCCGCCGTGCCGAAGGCAAGCTCCGCAATCTGGAAACGCGGCTCTTGAGCGAGCCGTTGAACGGCCATATCGGCATCGGCCATACGCGCTGGGCGACGCACGGCGCGCCGAACGAGACCAACGCGCATCCGCACGCGACCGACAGGCTCGCGGTCGTCCATAACGGCATCATCGAGAATTTCCGCGAGTTGCGCGAACGGCTTGAGAAATCCGGCGCGAAATTCTTGACGGAGACGGATACCGAAGTGATTGCCCATCTTGTCACCGCCGAAATGAAGGCGGGCAAGACGCCGATCGATGCGGTGGTCGCCTCGCTGCCGCAGCTTCGCGGCGCGTTCGCGCTGGCGTTTATCTTTGAAGGCGAGAACGACCTCATGGTCGGCGCGCGCCGTGGCAGTCCCTTGGCCATCGGTTATGGCACCGGCGAAATGTATCTCGGCTCCGACGCCATCGCGCTGGCACCCTTCACCGAGAGCATCGCCTATCTGGAAGAAGGCGATCTCTGTGTCGTGACGCGCAAGGGCGTCGAGATCCGCGACGAGAAGGGCAGACACGTCGAGCGCACGATCTCGCAGGTCGGCTCCGGCGCGTTCCTGGTCGATAAGGGCAATCACCGCCACTTCATGCAGAAGGAAATTCACGAGCAGCCGGAAGTCGTCGGCCACACGCTCGCGTCGATGCTCGACCTGATCAATGAAAAGGTGCGCCTGCCGATCGAACTGCCGTTCGATCTCGGCAAGATGGAGCGCATCACGATTTCCGCCTGCGGCACGGCCTATTATTCGGGCCTCGTCGCCAAATACTGGTTCGAGCGCTTCGCGCGGCTTCCGGTCGATCTCGATGTCGCTTCCGAATTCCGCTACCGCGAAGCGCCGATGTCGCCGGGCGGACTGGCGATCTTCATCTCGCAGTCCGGCGAGACCGCCGATACGCTCGCCTCGCTGCGCTATGCCAAGGACAACGGCCAGCACACGCTTTCCATCGTCAACGTGCCGAATTCCACCATCGCCCGCGAGAGCGAGGCGATGATCCGCACGCTGGCGGGTCCCGAAATTTCTGTCGCCTCGACAAAAGCATTCACCTGCCAGCTCGCCGCACTCTGCTGCCTCGCGATTGCGACCGGCAAGGCGCGCGGCGCACTTTCCGATGCCGACGAAAAGAAGCTCGTCCGCGCGCTGATCGAAGTGCCGCGCCTGATGGTCGATGCGCTGGCGCTGGAGCCGGAGATCGAGAAGCTCGCGAAGGAACTCGAACACGCGACCGACGTGCTCTATCTCGGCCGCGGCACCAGCTATCCGCTGGCGCTCGAGGGCGCGCTGAAGCTGAAGGAAATTTCCTACATTCATGCGGAAGGCTACGCGGCGGGCGAACTGAAGCACGGGCCGATTGCCTTGATCGACGAGAAGATGCCGGTCGTGGTGATTGCGCCCTACGACAAGGTGTTCGAGAAGACCGCTTCCAACGTGCAGGAAGTGCTGGCGCGCGGCGGCCGTATCGTGCTCTTCACGACCGAGAAGGGCGCGAAGGAAGCCGGCGTGAAAAGTGCGGTCACGCTGATGTTGCCGGAAATGCCGTCCACCGTGACGCCGCTCGTCTATGCGCTGCCGGTGCAGTTGCTCGCCTATCATGTGGCGGTAGCGCGCGGCACCGATGTCGATCAGCCGCGCAATCTCGCCAAATCCGTGACGGTCGAGTAACGCCGCTGCGCGCATAAACGGGCGTAAAAATCTGACTTCCTTTTTGTCATGGAACACCGCTCCGGCGGCTTCTCGTGCTTTTCTGTTCTGCTAGGCTTCCTCCTTCAGGGAGGAAAACAATGAAAACCTGTTCACTGATGTTAGCGGCTGCCGTGGTGACGCTTGCCACGAGCGCCTTCGCACAAACGCCAAAAATCGTCATGGAAGAAATGATGGTCCCGTCGTCGGACGCGGGCATCCAGATTTACGTCCGCAACAAGCGTCCCGTCGACATGAACACGTTCCGTCCGGAACGCACGGTGCTGTTCGTGCATGGCTCGACCTATCCGGCGCATACCGCCTTCGACCTCGAACTCGATGGCCTGTCGTGGATGGATTACATCGCGTCGCGCGGCTACGACGTCTATCTCCTCGACCTGCGCGGTTACGGAAAATCGACGCGGCCGAAGGAAATGGACGAGGACGCCAAGAACAACGCGCCGCTGACGCGCGGCGATGTGGCGGTGAAGGACATCGGCACGGCGGTCGATCACATCCTGAAGCGCCGTAACCTGCCGCGCATCACGCTGCTCGGCTGGTCGTGGGGCACGACGCTGATGGCGACCTACACGACGCAGAATCCGGACAAGGTGGAGAAGCTCGCACTCTACGCGCCGCAATGGATCCGCACAACGCCGTCGCTCGTGCAGGCGGGACCGGGACCGATCGCAGCCTATCGCACGGTGCAGAAGAACGGCGCGAAGGACCGCTGGCTAAACGGCGTGCCGGACGACAAGAAGGCGGCACTCATTCCCGCCGGCTGGTTTGAGAAATGGGCGGATGCGACCTGGGCGACGGATCAGGCCGGTTCGCAGCAGAACCCGCCGGTGCTGCGCGCGCCGAACGGCACGATTGCGGACACGGCCGAGTTCTGGGCCGCGGGCAAGGCTTATTATGATCCGGCGAAGATCACGGTGCCGACGCTGCTGGTGTTGGCCGAATGGGATCGCGATACGCCGCCCTACATGGCGCAGACGCTGTTTCCGCTATTGGTCAACGCACCCGGCAAGCGCATGGTGCAGCTCTCGGAAGGCACGCACACGATCATCATGGAACGCAACCGGATGAAACTGTTCGAGGCGGTGCAGAACTTCCTCGACGAGTCGGGGCGGTCGTAACGCAATCTGTCATCGCCCGCGAAAGCGGGCGATCCAGTATACTCAGATCGCAAAATTGACTCTCGGCGATTACTGGATGCCCCGCTTTCGCGGGGCATGACATTTTAAGGTTAGCCCGCCTCGATCAGACGCACCGCTTCATCGCGATCGAACAGAAACAGCAACAGCAAGAGCGCGCGGCCTCGCTCGCTCGCCAGATGCGGATCACGCTGGAGGATGAGTGCCGCGTCCTTGCGCGCGGCTTCCAGCAACTCGCGATGCAGTTCCGGCGCGGCGATCTTGAAGCCCGGCAAGCCACTCTGGCGCGTGCCCAAGACTTCTCCTTCGCCGCGAAGGGCCAGGTCTTCCTCGGCGATCAGGAATCCGTCTTCGGTTTCGCGCAGTTTCGCTAGGCGGCGTTTGGCGGTGTCGCCGAGCGGATTCTTGTACAGGAGCAGACAGGTAGACTTGCCGCTCCCGCGTCCGACGCGGCCACGCAATTGGTGCAGTTGCGCGAGACCGAAGCGTTCGGCTTGCTCGATCACCATGATCGTCGCTTCCGGCACATCGACGCCGACTTCGATCACGGTCGTGGAGACAAGAAGTTTCGTTTTGCCGGAAGCGAAATTCTCCATCGCTTCGTCGCGTTCGCTCGGCCGCATCTGGCCGTGGACGAGTCCGACATCTTTTCCGAAACGCTGCTTCAGAAACTTGCAGCGCTCCTCCGCGGCAGCGAGGTCGATGCGTTCTGATTCATCCACCAGCGGACAAACCCAGTAAGCGCGGGCGCCGTCCTTGATGGCTCGTCCGACCGCTTCGACGACTTCTTCCATTCTCTCCAGTGAAACGGTGCGCGTGTCGATCGGTTGACGCCCCGCCGGTTTTTCGCGCAGTTCGGAAACATCCATGTCGCCGAAATAGCTCAGCACCAGCGTGCGCGGGATCGGGGTTGCGGTCATCACCAGGAGATCGACCGCCTCGCCCTTGGAGGCGAGCGCCAGCCGCTGATGCACGCCGAAGCGGTGCTGCTCGTCCACGACCGCAAGCGCGAGATCGCGAAACGCGACCCCTTCCTGAAACAGCGCGTGCGTGCCGATCAAAAGATCGATCTCGCCGGCCGCCAGTTTTTCCAACAGTTCCTCGCGCGGCGCGCCGCGCTCGCGTCCGGTCAAAATCGCGACGCGAATATCGGCGGCTTCCGCGAGCGGTTTGATGCGCGCGAAATGCTGCCGGCAGAGAATTTCCGTCGGCGCCATCAGGGCCGCCTGATGCCCGGCTTCGACTACGTTCGCGGCGGCGAGCAGCGCGACAAGCGTTTTCCCGGAGCCGACATCGCCTTGCAGCAGGCGCAACATGCGCGTGTCGCTCGCAAGATCCGCGGAAATTTCCTCCATCGCCCTGCGCTGCGAATTCGTGAGCGAGAAGGGCAGTGCCCGCTCGATCTTTGCCCGCTTGCTGCCGTCGCCCTTGCTCGCGCGTCCGGCCTCGCGCTTCATCTCACTGCGCACGAGTGCGAGCGCCAGCTGATGCGCCAGCAATTCGTCATAGGCGAGCCGCGCGCGGAACGGCGACTCCGGCAACACATCCGCCGGCTCCTGCGGTGTCTGCAACCGACGCAGGGCTGGGGAGAACGGCAAAAATCCGCGCGATTTCACAAAGGCTGCATCCTGCCATTCGGACAGCTCAGGCAATTTTGAAAGCGCCAGCCCCACCGAACGCCGCACGACGCCCGCACCCAGTCCCTCGGTCAGCGGATACACCGGCTCCACCGGCGGCAGATCGGCAAGGCCCTTCTCATCCACGATGCGATCGGGATGCACCATCTGGAAACGGCCGTCATACATGCCGACTTTGCCGGAGACGTAGCGCGTCTCGCCTTGCGGAAACATTTTTTTCGCGCGGTCTTCCGCCAGGTTGAAATAGACGATCTCCAGCGTGCCGGTTTCGTCGCTTGTGTAGATGCGATAGGGCGCACGCCCGCGTCCCGGCTGGTGCCGGTCGATCTGCACCTTCAGCGTCGCGATTTGATCGGCCTGCAATTCCTGAATTTTCGGCCGCGCGCGGCGGTCGATGGCGGAATGCGGCAGGTGGAACAGAAGGTCGATGAGGCGCGGCTCGCCCCGGTCCAGGAGTTTCGCAAACGGCTGCACGAGCTTCGGGCCGATGCCCTTCAGTGTGGTGATCGAAGCAAACAGCGGATCGAGGATGGTCGGGCGCATGGGCCGGAAACTGGCGGAAGGCGGAATGAGTCGCAATCTTCTTGTCATGGCCGGGCTTGTCCCGGCCATCCCGACATTCTTGTCGTGCCGTCCTAAACGGGATGCCCGGCACAAGGCCGGGCATGACAACGATGAATGCGGTGCGTATATAACTCCACCCGGCGCCGTCCGGGTTTTGGCGTTTGAACCGCATGTCCGTGACCGATCCGAACGATCTCGAAACGCGCCGCCGCAAGCTGCGCTATCGCGCCTGGCATCGCGGCACGCGCGAGATGGACCTTCTGTTCGGCCGCTTCGTGGATGCGGAACTGCCGGAGTTCAGCGAAGCGGAGATCGTGGAACTGGAGCGGCTGGTCGAACTGCCGGACCCGGATCTCCTCTCTTGGCTGATGGGAGAGACGGAAGTTCCGCCTGAGAACGACACGCCCATGTTTCGCCGCATCATGCAGTTTCATCGCGAGGGCAAAGGACTGGCCGCGCGATGAACAAGCCCGATCTGTCTCCCGCTTCTCGTCTCGTTTCCGGCCGTGCGCTGAATATCGCGGGCGTGCCGGACGGCTTTGAGGGGCTTGTTGTCGCCGACCTCGCGCGCGCCGTTTCGGCGCGGGCAAAGTCGCCGCGCGCGAGCCTGATCGTCGTCTCGCGCGACGTGGAGCGCATGACGGCGCTGGAGCGGGCGCTGAAATTCTTCGCGCCGGAAATCGAGACGCTCCTGTTCCCGGCCTGGGACTGTCAGCCCTACGACCGCGTGTCGCCGAACGCGCCGGTTTCGGCGCGGCGCATGGCGACCTTGTCGAGATTGGCGGACGACAAGCCGGAAAACGGCACGATCGTTCTGACCACCATCAACGCGCTCTTGCAGCGCGTACCGCCGAAAGAACGCATCGCGGAGCAGACGGTTTCGCTGAAGCCCGGCAATGTGCGGGCAATGGGCGAAATCGTGCGCTGGCTGGAAGTGAACGGCTTCGCGCGTTCGTCCACCGTGCGCGACGTCGGCGAATACGCGGTGCGCGGCGGCATCCTCGATCTCTATGCGCCCGGCAGCGACACGCCGGTACGGCTCGATTTTTTCGGCGACCAGCTGGAATCGATCCGCACCTTCGATCCCGAAACGCAGCGTTCGGTCGGAAGGCTCACGGCACTCGATCTCGTGCCGACCAGCGAAGTGCAGCTCGATTCCGAAGCCCAGCGGCGCTTTCGCCTCGCCTATCTCGCCGAGTTCGGCGGTAACGCTTCCGGTGACGCGCTCTATGAAGCGGTGAGCGATGGCCGCCGCCATCCCGGTCTCGAACACTGGCTGCCGTTGTTCGTGGAAAAACTCGAAACGCTGTTCGACTATCTGCCCGGCACGCCGGTGGTGCTGGAGCCGCTCGTGGAGGAAGCCGGGCGCGAGCGCCTGAGCCAGATCGCGGACTACTACAGCGCGCGCAAGGAAGCGCTCGCCGCGAACCAGCAGCCGCTCTATCGGCCGCTGCCGCCGGACAGGTTGTATCTGTCTGAAACGGAATGGAACAAGCGGCTCGGCGACACCGCCCTTGCGAAGCTCAATCCGTTCGGCGTGCCCGATGAGCGCAACACACTCAATGCCGGCGGCAAGCCGGGCCGCAACTTCGCGCCTGAACGCTCCGACGAAGGCAAGAATCTTTTCGCCGCCGCCGCCGGCCATGCGCGTGCGTTGCAGGGGCAGGGCAAGCGCGTGGTGTTCGCGGCCTGGAGCGAGGGCTCGCGCGAACGGCTCGGGCATCTGCTCGGCGATCACGGATTGAGCGAGCTACGGCCGGTCAATTCCTGGAGCGAAGCGACCGCACTTCCGGGAAATGCAATGGGTCTGGCGCTGCTCGGCCTGGAAGCAGGTTTTGAAAGTGCCGACGCCGCGATCATTTCGGAACAAGACGTTCTCGGCGACCGTCTGGCGCGTCCTTCACGCCGCCAGCGCCGCGCGCAGGATTTCATCGCGGAGCTGACGAGCCTTTCCGCCGGCGATCTCGTTGTCCACGTCGATCACGGCATCGGCCGCTTCATCGGCCTGAAATCCATCGAGGCGCTCGGCGCGCCGCATGACTGTCTCGAGATTCATTACGCCGAAGGCTCGCGCCTGTTCCTGCCGGTGGAGAACCTCGAACTCCTCTCGCGCTACGGCTCCGACGAAGCGGGCGCCGAACTCGACCGGCTCGGCGGTGCTGGATGGCAGAGCCGCAAGGCGCGCCTCAAGAAGCGCGTGCTGGAAATGGCGGAGGCGCTCCTGAAAATCGCCGCCGCGCGCAAGCTGCACGATGCGCCGAAGCTCGTGCCGCCGCAGGGAATGTACGAAGAGTTCTGCGCGCGCTTTCCCTATGAGGAAACCGAGGACCAGCAGGTTGCCATCGACGCGGTGCTCGACGATCTCGCATCGGGCAAACCGATGGACCGGCTCGTCTGCGGCGATGTCGGCTTCGGCAAGACCGAAGTCGCGTTGCGCGCCGCCTTCGCGGCTGTGCTGAACGGCAAGCAGGTCGCGGTCGTGGTGCCGACCACGCTGCTCGCGCGCCAGCACTACAAGACGTTTTCCGATCGCTTCAAGGGATTTCCGGTGCGGCTCGGGCAGGCGTCGCGGCTCGTTTCGGCTACTGAGTTGAATCAGGTGAAGCAGGGCATCCGCGACGGCTCCTGCGATATCGTGATCGGCACGCATGCGCTCCTTGGAAAATCCGTGAACTTCAGGGATCTCGGGCTCGTCGTCGTGGACGAGGAGCAGCATTTCGGTGTTACGCACAAAGAACGCCTGAAGGAGCTGCGCACCGAAGTGCACGTGCTGACGCTGACGGCGACACCGATCCCGCGCACGCTGCAACTGGCGCTCACCGGCGTCCGCGAGCTTTCGATCATCGCGACGCCTCCGGTCGATCGATTGGCGGTTCGCACCTTCGTGGCACCCTTCGATACATTGGTGATCCGCGAGGCACTGCTACGCGAGCGCTACCGGGGCGGCCAGGCGTTCTACGTTTGCCCGCGCATCGAGGACATCGAAGGCGCGCGCAAATTCCTCGAAGCCAACGTGCCGGAAATTCGCCTTGCCGTCGCGCACGGACAGATGGGTGCCAAGCAGCTCGAAGACATCATGGGCGCGTTCTACGAAGGCAAGTTCGATGTGTTGCTATCGACGACCATCGTGGAGTCCGGCCTCGACATTCCGACCGCGAATACGCTGATCGTGCATCGCGCGGATCGCTTCGGCCTCGCGCAATTGTACCAGCTTCGCGGGCGTGTCGGCCGCTCCAAGACGCGCGCCTATGCGATTTTCACGACGCCCGCCGACAAGCCGCTCACCGCGCAAGCCGAGCGGCGGCTGAAGGTTCTGCAGTCGCTCGACAATCTCGGTGCGGGCTTCGAACTTGCCTCGCACGATCTCGACATTCGCGGTGCCGGCAATCTTCTCGGCGACGAACAGTCCGGCCACATCCGCGAAGTCGGCTACGAACTCTATCAGGAGATGCTCGCCGAGGCCGTCATGCAGTTGCAGGCCGGCGTGCTGATGCCGTCGAGCGACAAGTGGTCGCCGCAGATCGCGGTCGGCACACCGGTGATGATCCCGGAGGATTACGTGCCCGATCTTGCCGTGCGTCTCGGTCTCTATCGCCGTCTCGCCGATCTGGAGAAGTCCGCCGAGATCGACGCCGCCGCGGCCGAACTCGTGGACCGCTTTGGCCCGCTGCCGAATGAAGTGAAGACGCTGCTCGAAGTCGTCGCCATTAAAGCATTATGCCGCCGCGCCAATGTCGAACGCATCGAGGCGGGCACAAAGGGTGCGGTCGTCACCTTCCGCGACAACACATTCCCGAACCCGGTGGGCCTGATCGGCTGGATCAACGACAAGACGTCCGCCGCCCGCGTGCGGCCGGACCAGAAGGTCGTCATCTTCCGGGATTGGGCCCGCATCGATCACCGCCTGCGCGGAACGAAGGCGGTTTTGGAGTCGCTGGTGGCGATTGCGGAGAACACTGTTTAGTTCGTCATCCCGGCCGAGCGCGCGAGTGCGAGAGCCGGGATCGTTCACCGATAGCGGTCCCGGCTCGCCCTCGCTTTGCTCGGTTGGCCGGGACGACGCTGGTTAAGCCGCCTCCGGCGCCCCGCCGCCCATCGCCTGATCGATCGCGCCCACGATGCTCTCCGGTTCATGCGCGCCGGACAGCGCGTATTTATTGCCGAACACGAAGAACGGCACGCCGCCGACACCCGAGGCGGAAGCGGCCTGCGCCTGTTTGCGGATCAGTTCGGAATCCTTGTCGGTCGCAAGATCGCGTTTCACCTGTGCCGGATCGAGGCCGCCCGCTTTCGCGGCGGAAGCGAGCACATCCAGATCGGTCAGGTCCGCACCCTCGACGAAAAACATCGACATCAGTTTTTCCTTCACCGGCCCGCCCTGTCCCGCTTCCTGCGCCCAGTGAATGAGCCGGTGCGCGTCGAGCGTATTCGGCTGGCGCTCGATCTTTTCGAAATGGAAATCGATGCCGACGGTTTTTCCGATTTCGATGAGCCGCCGGTGCCCGTCCGTGATCTTGTCGCTGCCGCCGAATTTTTGCGTGATGTAATCGATGCGCGGCTTGCCTTCGCGCGGCACGGTGGGATCGAGAAAGAACGGATGGAAACGGATCTGCGCCGTGATCTCCGGACGCATTTTGAGCGCGGCCTCAAGCCGCCGTTTGCCGACGAAGCACCAGGGACAAACCACGTCGGAGACGACGTCGATGGTGAGCACGGAATTCTCCTTTCCGCCGTTCAGCCGGTACGCCGCTTGGGCACTCTGGTCTCGACCGCTTCCACCACGAGCGCCGAATGTCCGGCGTCCGCGAGCGCCTGTGCCGCCATGACGCTTTCCGCGACCAGCCGCAAACGCTGACCGAGGAGTTCGTCGCTTACGGCGTCAACCGCGACGCCGTCAACGCATCGCGCGATGCGGCGGTTGAGGTCGTCGATTCCGTAACGGATGCCGCCGACATTGGCGATGCCTGCGGGCGAAGGCTCGATCAAGAGCTTGCCCATCCGGTATTCGCATTTGAATCCGGTCTTCACATAGTTGTCGCGGTCGGTCTCAAGCTGCGGCGCGCCCGGCTCCGGAGAAAACTGTCGCCGGGGAATCATCGCACCGGAAAGCGAGAGAATTCCATCGGCGCCAATTCTTGTATCGATCACGACGGGTGCTCCGGCGGCACCCGAAGGCGCGGTGACGGCCCCGAGGGGAATGGACCGCGAGCGGCGGGCATCCTCGCGGCGGAGGGCGATGACACCGACCTCGCCAAAGACCGTGAGATCGACAAACATCTCGGCGGCGATGCCGCTGAAGTCGAGCGACAGGCTTTGCGGGCTGCGGTGAACGGCGATGCAGGATCGGAACGGACGCTTGCAGGCGCGTGCGGCATCGGCGGCAACCGTCGCCGGCGCAACCAGATGAATCTTGCCGCTTCCCGCGGCCGCCGAGAGCGAGGCGGCTGAAAACCCGTGCACGAGTTCGAGCGTGCCGCCGCACAGCAGCCACGGGATCAGCGACGAGGAAATTCCGGCGAGCGACGCAGGCGGAATGGTCGAGACGATCGTGTCGCTGGGCTCGATCTTGCCTTCGAGGAGCGTCGCAAGACCTGCCGCGAGCCATTGCGCATGGCTGCGGCCGACCGGAAAAAATCCGTCGCGCGTCGCGTCGAAGGTCGCAATCGCCATTGCGTTGGCGGGGGACGCTCTGAATTCGACCGGCTCGTCTTCCACGCCCGCATCCTCGAGCGGGATCATGCCGTCGGGAACGGGCGTCCCGAACGAGCAAGGGAAACTCAGCGAAAACAGATCGATCGCGGCCCCGCACGCGATCTCGGCGGGCTTTTCGCCACCGAGGTGGGCGAGGGTGATCAGCGCCTTCGGCTCGATGCGCATGAGCGCCTCGGTGAGATCGGCCCTGCGCCAGAGCATCGGTACGGGTGCCGCCACCAGTCCCGCGCGCAGGATGGCAAGCAGCGTGACAACATTCTCGACGATGTTCGGAAGCTGGACCGCGACCACCGACTCCGGCGGCATCTCGAACATGCGGAGATGCCGCGCAAGCCGCTCCACTTCCTCGTTCAGTTGCGCGTAGGTCATCCGCCGCGCTTTGCCGTCGGTGAAATGTTCGCGGTCGGCGGGGTCGGCAATCGCGATGGCATCGGGCCGCGCCCGCGCATTGCTGGCAAACAGCGCATCGAGCGATACGCCCGCTCCAAGGTCCTCGGAGGTGGCTGGTTCGCGATTCATTGCGGGACTTTTGCCGGATTCGCCCCGCTTCGCCACCAGCTTTCAACGACTGTCCCGTACAGCGATGGCCGGTCCGGACGCTGGATCGAAGGCCAGCGTGCAATCCATTGACCCGGCAGATGAAAAAGCGGAACCGCGTACATGCCCGAGAGCAGTACCCGGTCGAGGGCGCGGACCGCCGAAACGAAGTCCTCGCGCTTGCGCGCGGTCAGGAGCGAGGTAATCAGCGCGTCAATGGCGGGGCTTTTCGCGCCCATATAATTCCGCGTGCCGGGCAGCTCGGCGGCCTGCGCGCCGAAGTAGAACGCCTGTTCATTGCCCGGCGAAAGCGACTGCTGCCAGATATAGGGCATCATCTCGAACTCATAGGTCTGGCGCCGCCGCTCGAACTGCGCGCCGTCGATGTAGCGCACCCGCATGGCGATGCCGGCGCGGCGCAGCATGCTCTGGTAGGCAAGTGCCAGCCGTTCGTCGTCCTTCAGGGCCACCATGATTTCAAAGGTGAGTTGCTCGCCGGTCTTGCGGCTGAGCATTTTCCCGCCCTTCAGTTCGTATCCCGCGGCGGCGAGGAGATCGAGCGCGCGTTTCAGTCGGGCGCGGTCGCGGCCGGAGCCGTCGGAGATTGGCGGATTGTATGTTCCCTCCATCACGCCGACGCTGACTTCGGATGCAAACGCCTTCAGCAGTTCCCGTTCGCGCGCGTCCGCGGCCTTGCCGCGCACGGAGAGTTCCGATCCCTCGTAGAAACTTCCCGTGCGCTGATAGGCGCCGTGAAAGAGATTGACGTTCGCCCACTCGAAATCGAAGAGTTCGATCAGCGCCTCGCGCACGCGAATGTCGTCGAAGGGCGGACGGCGCGTGTTGAAGACGAAGGCGGAAAACGGTTTTGGCTGGCCGCTCGCGATCGTCTCGCGGATCAAGCCGCCGGATTTCGCAGCGGGGAAATCGTACTGGTCGCTCCAGCGTCCTGGGTCTGTTTCAAAACGCACGTCGTACTGCCCGCGCTTGAACGCCTCGAACCAGGTATTGGCATCGCGAAAGAAATCGTAGCGCAGTTCGTCGAAATTATAGTGGCCGCGGTTCACGGGAAGTTCGCGGCCCCAGTAATCGGGATCGCGCCGCATGGTGACGCTTTCACCCGCGCGGACTTCGGTAATGCGGTAAGGGCCGCTGCCGAGCGGCGGCAGCAACGAAGTGTCGTCGAACTTCGCCGCGTCGATGGCATGCTTCGGCAGGATCGGCATCAGCCCGAGGATCAGCGGGAGTTCGCGGTCGTAGGAGCCGTCGCTCTCCCTGGCGAGGTCGAACCGCACGCCACGCTCGCCCGCGATCGAAGCGCGGGTCACCTTGGAATAGTAGCCGCGATGGTTGGGCCGGCCCTTGTCGCGAAGGAGCTGCCACGAGAACAGCACATCGTCCGGCGTGACCGGCTTGCCGTCGGAAAAGCGGGCGCGCGGATTCAGGTAAAACGTGACGAAGGTGCGCTCGTCGTCGGTGTCCACCTTCTCCGCGATCAGCCCGTAGAGCGTGAAGGGCTCATCCGAGCCGCGCGCGAGCAGGCTCTCGATCACAAAATTGCGGACGAACTGGAATGCGTTGCCGCGAACAATGAGAGGGTTCAGGCTGTCGAACGTGCCGATGATGCCTTGCGTAAAGCGGCCGCCTTTCGGCGCGTCCGGATTCGCGTACCGAAAATGCGAGAAGCCATCCGCATAGGCAGGATCGCCATGCATTGCGATGGCATGACGCGGTTCGGCTGCGGCCGGTGCGAGCGGGAGCAGGGAAAACAGCGTAACCGCCGCCAGCCCACGGGCGTTAAAAACGCTGGAGTTGAAGATGCTTACCGGCACTCGCGATGCGACCTCCGGGCCCTTTGGAGCCGACGAATCAAGTGCTAATGAGGCCTTTCGACGTTAGCATGACTGGGTTAAAACCCCCGGGTCAGGCCACCGTCTTGCCTCAATTGCCGCCGAGAGGTCGCGTCACTAATCCACGTTTTTTCGCATTGGGTTTTTTCCGGCGCCGGGAAGATACGAATATTTGGCGCGCGTCAATTCCAAGAGCGGGAAGCATCACAGGGGAATTACTATGAAGAATCGCTCGTCATTCGCGATCGCGTGCGCGGCCGGACTGATCGCCGTTCTTGCGGCCGTCAGCTTCAGCGGCGGTGCCTTCGCCGAGACGAAGGAAAAAGCCAAGCAGAAAACCAAGGACGACAAGGGTGCTGCCCAGCAGGAGCAGACCCAGCAGGCGGTCGCCATTCCGTCGCCCTGGACCAAGATCTGCAACAAGGATCCGAGCGTGAACAAGGAAGTCTGCCTCACCGCGCAGGACATCCGCGCCGAAACCGGCCAGTTCCTCGCTTCCGTCGCCGTGCGCGAAGTCGAAGGCGATCCGAAGAAGCAGTTCATCGTCGCCGTGCCGCCGGGCATGCAGTTGCAGCCGGGCATGCGCGTCGTGATCGACCAGAACCAGCCGCTGCCGGCCCGCTACACGATCTGCTTCCCCAACGCCTGCTACGGCGACATGGACGTGGACGCGGCCTTCGTCGGCACCATGAAGAAGGGCCAGGCGCTCACCGTGCAGACGATCAACCAGGTCGGCCGCACCGTGAACTTCACGCTCGTGCTGAAGGACTTCGCCAAGTCCTATGACGGCGCACCGGTCGATCCGAAGGTGCTCGAAGCACAGCGCCAGAAGCTGCAGGACGAATTGCAGAAGAAGGCGGAAGAAGCCCGCACCAAGCTGCTCGAAGGCCAGAAGAAGTAATCGCCCCCGAGTTTGAGGCTACGAATCCCTGAACGGCGCGCTTTGAGCGCGCCGTTTTTGTTTCTTCTTTGTCATTCCCCGCGCAAGCGGGGAACCAGTAATCACTAAAAGCAAGGTGTTTACTGGATCGTCCGCTTTCGCGGACGATGACATAAATAGAAATAAAGCGCACGGTTGCGATCAATGAATCTGCTGGCCGCGGGCGTGGTAGCCGCTCTCGTCGGCGGAGAAGCGCTCGTCGATTTCCGGATGCCGCAGCGGCTCGCCGGAATTGTCGGGGATCAGGTTCTGCTCGGAGACATAGGCGATGTATTCGCTCTCCGAGTTCTCTGCCAGCAGATGATAGAACGGCTGGTCCTTGACGGGCCGGATTTCCTCCGGGATCGCCTGGTACCATTCCTCGGTGTTGTTGAAGGTCGGGTCCACGTCGAACACGACGCCGCGGAATGGATACACGCGGTGTTTCACGATCTGGCCGATGCGATATTTTGCTTCTTTTTGCTTCATCTTTGAGCCGTAAAAAAAGACTCGCCGCCACCATTCTTGCTAAAGCAGAAATGCGGGTCAATCGCGGCGGATTTCAGTCAGCGCTAAAATTGATAGAGGCTGGCGCGGGTGGCATCCTTTGCGGCGACGAGACTCGCCCTGTCGACCATCACTTTCGCCTGACGCCAGGTGGCGTCGTCCTGCATCCTGCCGTCGATCAGCACCGCACCGGTGCCGTCCGGCATCGCGTCGAGAATTTTTTTGGCAAAGGCCACTTCCCTGGGATCGGGACTGAACACCTTTTTGGCAATCTCGATCTGGGATGGATGCAGCGACCAAGCGCCGACGCAACCCAGCAGGAAAGCGTTGCGGAATTGCACCTCGCAGCCCTCGGCGTCGGAGAAGTCGCCGAACGGACCGAAAAACGGTTTGATCGCGTTCGCGGCACAGGCGTCGACCATTCTTGCCAGCGAATAATGCCAAAGGTCCTGCTGATAGGCGGCGCGCGCGCCTGAGCCCGGATCGGCCAGCACCTTGTATTCGGGATGCCCGCCGCCGACGCGCGTGGTTTTCATCGCGCGCGATGCGGCGAGGTCGGCGGGCCCAAGGCTCATGCCGTGCATGCGCGGGGATGCGCTCGCAATCGCCTCGACGTTGATGACGCCTTCGGCGGTTTCCAGAATGCCGTGAATGAGAATGGGCTTGCTGATCTTGTGCTTCGCCTCCAACTGCGCAAGCAGGCGGTCGAGGTAATGAATGTCGTTGGCGTTATCCACCTTCGGCAGCATGATGACGTCGAGCTGTTCGCCGACCGCGCCGACGATCTCAACCGCGTCATCCAGTGCCCACGGACTGCCGAGCGAGTTGATCCGGCACCAGAGTCCGGTGGAGCCGAATTTCACCGAACGGGCCATTTCGATGAATCCCTGACGCGCGGCGGCCTTGGACTCCGCCGGAATCCCGTCCTCCAGATTGCCGAGCAGCACGTCCACATCGCGCGCGAGGTCCGGCACCTTCGCGCGCAGCTTCTCCACATGCGGCGGCATGAAGTGGATCATGCGCTCCAGCCGCACCGGCAGTTCCCGGAACGGTTCGGGCGCTCCGATTGCCAGCGGACGATAGAAATTGCGGGGCAGGGTCATGCGCGGCTCCGGTTCGACCGAGATGTATCCGAGCCATGCACCTGCCGCTAGGGGTGTTGCTTGCTGCGCAAGGCCGGGCGGTCGATTCCGGCGCGCGAATGCTCTAGAACGCGCCAGGATTTCCGGGGCGAAACGATGGCTGAAGTTCTGGGGCTGGCGCTGCCGTTTTTCGGCCTGATCGTGCTCGGTTTTGCGAGCGGGCGCTTTATGCGGCTGCCGGAAAGCGGCCTCGCATGGATGAACTTCTTCATCATCTACATCGCGCTGCCGCCGTTGTTTTTTCAGCTTGTGTCGCGGACGCCGTTTGAGCAACTGGCGAACGGCCGTTTTCTGGTCGCGGTCATCATATCGACCCTCCTGACATTTACGATCGCGGTTCTCGTCGGACTCTGGCTGCGCAAGGGCAAACTCGCGGAAGCGACCATCGCGGGCACGGTCGGCGCCTATGCCAATGTCGGCTATATGGGGCCGGGGTTGACGCTCGCGGCCCTCGGCACGGCGGCCACGGTGCCGACCGCACTCATCTTCACGGTGGATTCCACGTTGTTCTTTGCCGCGGTGCCGTTCCTCATGGCGCTTTCCGGCAAGGAGAAGCGCTCGCTCGCGAAAACCGCGCTCGATGTCGTCTATCGCGTATTCACGCATCCGTTCATCCTCGCGACGCTGCTCGGAATTTTTTTCGCGTGGCTGCAGGTCCGTCCGCCCGCGGCGGTCGAAAAAATTCTCGACTATCTCGCGAATGCCGCCGCACCTTGTGCGTTGTTCGCGCTTGGCGTGACGGTCGCGTTGCAGCCCATGAAGAAAATGCCTGCCGAACTGCCGGTACTGGTCGCGATCAAGCTGTTTTTGCATCCAGCCATCGCGTGGCTCGTGCTCTCCGCGTTCGGCGGTTTCGAGCCGGTCTGGATCTACACCGCGATCCTGATGGCGGCACTGCCGTCGGCGCTCAGCGCCTTCGTGATGGCGAAGCAATACAACGTCTATGTGCAGCAGGCGTCCGGCGGCGTGCTGATCAGCACGCTCGCATCCATCTTCACGGTGACGCTGTTGCTTTACCTGATCCAGCACGGTCTGATACGGGCGGACCTCTTTCACTGACGGATCGAACATGACGAAGCCGCTTTCGGGAATTCTGGTCGCCGACTTCTCCACGCTGCTGCCGGGACCGATGGCGACGCTGATGCTCGCCGAAGCCGGGGCCGAAGTCGTCAAGATTGAGCGGCCGGGCGGCGAGGAGGGGCGCCGTTTCATGCCTCTGTACAAGGGGCATTCGGCGCCGTTCGCGCTACTCAATCGCGGCAAGAAAAGTCTGGTCGCGGACCTCAAAACCGCTGAAGGCAAGGCCGTCGTTGCCGACCTCGTCGCCCGCGCCGATGTGCTCGTCGAGCAATTCCGCCCGGGCGTGATGGAAAGGCTCGGCTTCGGCTATGAAGCGGTGAAAGTGAAAAATCCAGGCATCATTTATTGCTCGATCTCCGGATACGGCCAGATGGGTCCGCGCCAAAAAGAAGCCGGTCACGACATCAACTACATCGGCAATACGGGTCTCTTGTCGCTCGCACCGGGTCCGCTCGATCGCCCCGTCGTGCCGCCGGCACTGATCGCCGATCTCGGCGGCGGCACGTTTCCGGCGGTGACGAATATTCTGCTGGCACTGATCGCGCGCGGAAAAACCAGGAAGGGTGCCTATCTCGATATCGCCATGACCGATGCGATGTTCATGTTCACTTGGTACGCGCTCGCGACCATGCAGGTGACGGGGAAAAATCCCAACCCAGGCGAGATGCGCCATAATGGCGGCTCGCCGCGCTACCAGCTTTATCCGACGCGCGACGGCAAGCTCGTCGCCGCGGGACCGCTGGAAGATCATTTCTGGGCGGCGTTCACCAGGACGATTGGATTGCCTCCCGAATTTGTGAACGACGAGCGCGATCCGAAAGCGACGCGCGATGCGATCCGCGCAATCATTGCGTCGAAGGACGCCGCGCACTGGAAGCCGTTGTTCGCGGCGGCGGATTGCTGCGTCACCATCGTCGCGACCATGGAAGAGGCACTCGCCGATCCGCATTTCGTCGGACGTGGACTGTTCAACCGCAAGGTTGTCATGCCTGACGGCCGTGAGATGACCGCGATCCCGGTCCCGGTCGCGGAAGAATTCCGCACCGATGAAAAGAAGCTGCCGTTTCCGGTGCTGAAGTAACTAGAGCGCCTCGCCGCGCGCCAATCGCGGCGCGAAATCGTTTACCGCCGTGCCGGACCTTCGCCGGGCGCTTCGCGCCGCGGCTTCAGCGGCACGGCATAGCGCTCTCCCAATCCCTCGCGCATCAGGCGCTTCCGCAACGGACCGATCCGAGACACGAGATCGAAGCCGGCGCCGCGCAGCGCCTGCACGGGCAGGAAATCCGTCAGCAGCGAACGGTTCATCATTTCCACCGCCATCGCCCGCGAGTTCACGTCGGCGCTGCGGCGCGCATGATATTCGTTCATCACGCCCGCATCCCCGATGTCGCGGCCGGCGCGTTTGGCATCGGCGGCAAGCTCCGCGATCGTCGCCGCATCACGGATGCCAAGATTGAGTCCTTGCGCGCCGATCGGCGGCAGCACATGTCCGGCTTCGCCGACGAGCGCGATGCGGTTCTTCGCGAAACGCTCCGCGATTTCCATGGCGAGCGGAAACGATCCGCGCCCGCCCTCGAGTTTCATTCCGCCGAGCATCGAATGCGCGCGGCGCTCGATCTCCCGCGAAAGGGCTGCATCATCGAGCGCCAGCAGGTCCTGCGCGCTCTCAGGCGTTACCACGCAAACGACGCTCGATTTCATGCCTTCGAGCGGCACGAGGGTGAACGGGCCGCTCTCCGTATGAAATTCCGTCGAGACGTTTCCATGCGGACGGGTATGCGAAACATTGAACGCGAGGGCCGCTTGCAAAAATTCCCGCCGCTGCGTCGCGATGCCGGCAGCCTTTCGTCCGAGCGAATTCCGCCCGTCGGCGGCGATAGCGAGCGCCACTCGTTCCTCGGCTGCGGCAGCGGTGAGGCGGACTGCGTTTTCCGAAGGCTCGATGGACTTCACCGGCGCTTCGATCACGCGCAGGTTCTTCATTCCGCGCGCAAGCGACAAAAGCCCGGCCCGCATCCATTCGTTCTGGATGTTGTAGCCGAAAGCCTCCATTCCGAGTTCATCGGCGTGGAACAGCACTTCCGGGGCGCGGATCAGCCGGTTGGTCGCATCCACGATCCGCAGATGCGCGAGCGGAGAGGCGTGCTGCCGGAGCTTGTCCCAGATGCCGAGCGCTTCCAGCACACGCACGGAGCCGCCGAGCAGTGCGGTGGTGCGGCGATCCGGCGGCGCGGGTGGCGCGAAGAGAACAGTATCCACACCGGCGGAGGCGAGGGCCGCAGCGGCGATAAGACCGGAAGGCCCGCCGCCAACGACTGCCGCTTCCGCCGTGAATGCCGGAACTTTGTTCATGCCTTTTTCTAGCTCCTGTGGTCACGCAAGGCGAGGGGCTGCCATCCATTCCCTTGCTGGGCTACACAACGTCATGGCCAGAAAAGCCCGCCCCCGCACCGCTCGGCTGAGTCCGCCCCGGACCCGGTCCGCGAGGAAAGCGTCGTCAGCGGCAGCCTTCCTCGTGCATATTTTCACGGCCTCGGGTGCGGCCCTCGCATTGTTCGCGATGATGGCCGCCATCGGCGGGCGCTGGACGGAAATGTTTCTCTGGCTGAGTGCGGCCCTCCTGATCGACGGGATCGACGGCACCTTCGCGCGCTGGCTGCATGTAAAGGAAACGCTTCCGCGCTGGTCGGGGGACGTGCTTGATCTCGTGGTGGATTTCCTGACCTATGTTTTCATCCCGGCCTATGCGCTTGCCGCCGGGCCGCTGCTTCCGCCGGCCTTCGCCTTGCCCGCCGCCGCCGCCGTACTGATTTCCGGTGCCATCTATTTCGCCGATCTCCACATGAAGACCGGCGACTATCATTTTCGCGGCTTCCCGGCGCTGTGGAACATTCTCGTGTTTTATCTCTTCTTGTTGAAGGCCGATCCCTATGCGGGGCTCGCCATCGTGGCACTTTTCGTGGCGCTGACCTTCTCGCCGCTGCTGGTGATCCATCCGTTGCGGGTGAAGCAGCTTGCAAAGTTCAACCTGTTCCTGCTGCTCGCATGGGTAATGCTCTCCGCCGTAGCCCTTGCGCTCGATCTTAAACCCCCGGGCTATGTGGTGTTGGCGCTGCTGCTGATTGGGGTCTATTTTCTGGGTTCAGGTTCGATTCATTTTGGAACCCGCAGAACGTGAGGACCGATGCTTGAACTGATCTATGACCCGAATGTGTGGGTTGCGCTGCTGGCGCTCACCGCGATGGAAATCGTGCTCGGCATCGACAACGTCATTTTCATTTCGATTCTGGTTTCCAAACTGAAAGGCGAGGCCGCCAAGCGCGCCCGGCAGATCGGCTTGGCACTCGCGCTCGTCTTCCGGATTATCCTGCTCTATTTGCTCACATGGCTGATCGGATTGACGCAGCCCTTGTTCGCATTCCGCGGTTTCGATCTCTCCTGGCGCGATCTCGTGCTGATCGCGGGCGGCCTGTTCCTGATCGTGAAGGCGACGCGCGAAATTCACGACGAGGTCGAAGGCGGCAAGCACAAAAATGCAGCGAGCAATGCCGGCAATGCGTTCGCCTGGGTGATCTTTCAGGTGATCCTGATCGACATCGTATTCTCGGTGGATTCGATCATCACCGCGATCGGCATGGCCGATCATGTCGAGGTCATGGTCGCCGCGGTGATCATTTCGATGTTTGTGATGTATCTCGCGTCCGGCGTGGTGTCGGATTTCGTGCAACGCTATCCGACGGTGAAGATGCTGGCGCTGGCCTTCCTGGTGCTGATCGGCGTGGCACTGGTGGCCGATGGACTCGGCTTCCACATTCCACGCGGCTACATCTATTTCGCGATGGCGTTCTCGGCGGGCGTCGAATTCATCAACGTGCTGATGAAGCGGAACAAGATCAAGACGAAGAAAAGTCCGGCAGTGCGCCCGCAGGTCAAAACACGGGCGGCCAGCCGCTCACGATGAGCGATCGGGTTCTGCTGATTACCGGTAGCGGCCGCGGCATTGGTGCCGCGACTGCACGCATGGCGGCCGCAGAAGGCTACCGGGTCGCCGTGAACTATCTCAGCAATTCCGCTGCGGCGGATTTATTGGTCGGTGATATTCGCAAGGCTGGTGGCAACGCAACTGCCATCAAGGCGGATGTCGCGAACGAAACGGAAATTGCCGGACTGTTCGATTCTGTCACGCAAGAACTTGGTCCGCTCACCCATCTGGTCAACAATGCGGGGATCGTCGGCCGCGCGGGCAAACTTGCGGACGCCGATCCGAAGATGATCCGCGAAGTGATCGAGCTGAATACGCTGAGCGTAATTCTCGTCGCGCGCGAGGCGGTCAGGCGCATGTCGAAATCGCGCGGCGGGCAGGGCGGCGGCATCGTCAACATTTCTTCCATTGCGGCGAATACCGGCAGTCCCGGCGAATACACCTGGTACGCCGCCTCCAAGGGCGCGATCGAGAGCTTTACGGTCGGGCTCGCGAAGGAAGTCGCCGCCGACGGCATCCGCGTGAACTGCGTGTCGCCCGGCATCGTCGAAACGGAAATCCATGCATCCGGCGGCCAGCCGGATCGTCTTGCCCGTATCGGCTCGCAGAGCCCGATCCCGCGGCCCGGCAAGCCGGAAGAAATCGCGAGCGCGATCCTCTGGCTCCTCTCGGATGCCGCCTCCTACGCGACGGGATCAATCCTTCGTGTCACCGGCGGGCGTTGAGCCTCAATTTGTGTCATTACCGGGCCGCAGCGGCCCGGTAATGACAGGATCTATTAGCGGGCGTTGAGCCCGGCCAGGTGAACCGCTAAGAAGGCGCGGGCCTTTCGGCCAAACAATCATAAGCGGAGGATACGGGATGGCTGCGGCAGTTCGCATTCACAAGACCGGCGGGCCGGATGTACTCACCTACGAAGAAATCCAGCTCAAGGATCCCGGTCAGGGCGAAGTGCGCATCAAGCACACCGCGATCGGCCTGAACTTCATCGACACCTATTTCCGCACCGGCCTCTATCCGGCACCGGGCGGTCTTCCCATGATCCTCGGCAATGAGGGCGCCGGCGTGGTCGTCGCTACCGGCCCCGGCGTCACCGAATTCAAGGCGGGCGACCGCGTCGCCTACGGCACGACGCCGGGTGGCGGCTACTCGACCGAGCGCAACATCCCGGCGGAGAAGCTCGTGAAGCTTACCGACAAGGTGGACGACAAGTCCGCGGCCGGGATGATGCTGAAGGGGCTGACCGCGCAATACCTCTTGCGTCAGACCTTCAAGGTCACGAAGGGTCACATGGTGCTGGTTCATGCCGCGGCCGGCGGCGTCGGCCTGATCCTGTGCCAGTGGTGCAAGCATCTCGGCGCGACGGTGATCGGCACGGCCGGCTCAGAGGACAAGGCCAAGCTCGCCAAGGCGAACGGCGCCGACCACACCATCCTCTATCGCAGCGAGGATTTCGCCGCCAAGGTCGGCGAGATCACCAAGGGAGCGAAATGTGACGTGGTCTATGACGGTGTCGGCAAGGCGACGTTCCCGGCTTCGCTCGACTGCCTGAAGCCGCGCGGCATGTTCGTGAGCTTCGGGAATGCCTCCGGTTCGATCGAGCATCCCAACGTGATCCAGCTCCTGCAGGGCAAAGGCTCGCTGTACGCGACGCGCCCGACGCTCGTGAACTACGCGGCCACCAAGGAAGCACTCGGCAGCATGGCGAAGGACCTGATGGACGTGGTCGGTTCGGGAGCGGTCAAGATTCCGGTCAACCACACCTATGCGCTCAAGGACGCCGCCAAGGCGCATGCGGAACTGGAGAGCCGCAATACAACCGGCTCGACGGTGCTCATTCCGTAAACCCTGCGAAGGAATCCGATGACGAGTCCTGAGCCTAAAGAGCATTGGGACAGCGTTTACGGCTCAAAATCCGAAAATGAGGTGAGCTGGTTCCAGCAGGACCCGGCCACCTCGTTTGAGTTTATAAGCCGTTGCGGCGCCGGTTCGGACGATGCGGTCATCGACATCGGCGCAGGAGAGTCCCGTCTCGCGGAACGTTTGCTCGACGCCGGTTACAGAAACCTGACGGTCCTCGATATTTCCGCAGAGGCGATCACGCATATCCGGAAGCGGCTTGTCGAGCGGGGCAAGGCCGTGGAATTCATCGTGGCGGACATCCTCGAATGGAAACCGCAGCGGAAATATCGTGTCTGGCACGACCGTGCAGTTTTCCATTTTCTGACAAGCGCGGAGGATCGTGCGGCCTATCGGCAAGCGTTGCTTGCGGCCGTTTCACCCGGCGGCTGCGTGGTTATTTCGACGTTCGCGCCGGACGGCCCGGAGCGGTGCAGCGGCCTGCCGGTCGTTTGCTACTCGGGGGATACGCTTAGGGCTGAACTTGGCCCGCAACTCCGCCTCGTGGAAACCGCGGCGGAAGAACACAAGACGCCCTCGGGCTCGGTCCAGCGTTTTCAGTACAGCCGCTTCGAGCGGCTTTGAGCAATTGCCAAGCGCCTGATTAGCGCCGAAAATCCGCCCTTGCGGCCTCCGATTCAGACGGGGGCCGCAGGCAGGCGGTATGCGTAAGGCGGTACGATTTTTTCGGAACGGACGGCTGATCGAGCGCGCGGAGTTTTCGCCCTCGACGACGCTCCTCGATTACCTGCGCCTCGAGGAACGCGCGACCGGCACCAAGGAAGGCTGCGCGGAGGGCGACTGCGGCGCGTGCACGGTGGTGCTGCGGCGGCTGTTGGAGGGCAAGCTGGTTTATGAACCGGTGAATGCCTGCATCTTGCTTGCGGGGCAGGCGGACGGCTGTGAAGTGATCGCCGTTGAAGACATTGCGGGCGAGCAACTGCATCCGGTTCAGCAGGCGCTTGTCGATCATCACGGCTCGCAATGCGGCTTCTGCACGCCGGGCTTCGTGATGGCGGGCTTCGCGCTCTATCATCGCGCGGAACAGAAATCTTGTTCGCGCGCGAAGGTGGTGGAGGCAATCTCGGGCAATCTCTGCCGCTGCACCGGCTATCGGCCGATTGTCGATGCAACGCTCCAGGCCTGTGCCAAACCAGCCGCGGACAAATTCACGCGTGATGCGAAGGAAGCCTCAAGACGCCTCAAGAAACTAGCCGACGGCAAGGATGTTTTTGCAGGCAATGAAAAGCAATTCTTTGCCGCCCCGGCTTCGGTTTCGTCGCTCGCCAAACTTTATCTGAAACATCCCGAGGCAACGCTCATCGGAGGCAATACCGATGTCGGACTCTGGATCACGAAGGAACTGCGCGAGATTCCGAAAATCATCTGGCTCGGCCGGGTGAAAGGGTTCGACAAGATCGAGAGCAGAGCGAAGGAAGTTCGTCTGGGTGCCGCTGTAAAGATCGAGGCCGCATCGGAAGCGCTCGCGAGGATCGATTCCGATCTGGGCGAACTGTTCCGCCGTTTCGGCGGCTGGCAGGTGCGCAGTGCCGCCACCATCGGGGGCAATATCGCGAACGGCTCGCCCATTGGCGACAGCCCGCCAGCACTGATCGCGCTTGGCGCGACGCTCGAACTGCAACGCGGGGCAAAGAACAGGACAATCCCGCTGGAAAAATTCTTTCTCGAATACAGGAAGCAGGATCGCAGACGCGGCGAATTCGTGCGCGCGGTGACCGTGCCGAAGCTCACGAAGGGTGAAGTGTTCCGCTGCTTCAAGATTTCCAAGCGCTACGATCAGGATATTTCGTCGCTGTTCGGCGCGATCAAGCTTCGCCTAAAGAACCGGAAGATCGCCGAGGCACGCATCGCCTTCGGGGGCATGGCCGGAACCCCGAAACGGGCGAAGACGGTCGAGGCGAAGCTGAAAGGCCTATCCGTCGGCGACCGGGCCGCGATGGAGAAGGCGCTCGTTTCAATCGAACAGGACTTCGCGCCGCTCTCCGACATGCGCGCGAGCGCTGAGTACCGCCTCAAGGCCGCGCGCGCGCTGTTGCTGAAAGCGATGCTGGAGATCGCGGGCAAGCCGTCGCAACTCACCCGCGCATTCGGAAGGAGGGCAGATGCACACGCTGCCTGACCGTCTTGAGGATCAGGCTCCGCACACCGTGCGCAAGCCCGTCGCGCATGACAGTGCCGCGCGGCATGTCGCGGGCAGTGCCGCTTATGTCGATGATATGCCTGAGCCGGCCGGCACGCTCCATCTGGCGCCCGGCGGCTCAAGCGTTGCAGCGGGAAAAATCCGCAAGCTCGATCTTGAGGCGGTAAAGCGCGCGCCGGACGTGATTGCCGTGCTGACCGCGAAGGATATTCCGGGACACAACAATATCGGCGCCATCGTGCCGGACGAGCCGCTGTTTGCGTCGGATGAAGTCCGCTTTCATGGACAGCCGATCTTCGCGGTCGTAGCCGAATCCTATCTCGCTGCGCGCAAGGCGGCGAAGCTCGCGAAAATCCAAATTGCAGCGGCCAGGGCGGTCATCACCGTCGATGATGCGCTCGCGGCAAAATCGAAATTGCTCGACGACTACGACTTCATCAACGGCGATGCGGCGGCCGAAATCGCCGTGAGCGCGCATCGCATCAAGGGTGTGCTCCGGATCGGCGGACAGGAGCATTTCTATCTGGAAGGACAGGCCGCCCTCGCGATCCCCGGCGAAAACGGCGAGATGCACATTCATTCCTCGACGCAGCATCCGAGCGAGGTGCAGCACATCGTTGCGCATCTCCTGCAGGTGAAGCTCGCGGCTGTGACGGTGGAAGTCCGCCGCATGGGCGGCGCCTTCGGCGGCAAGGAAAGCCAGGCGACGCAGTGGGCGGCGATGGCGGCCCTTGCGGCGCACGTCACGAAACGCGCCTGCAAGATACGCCTCGACCGCGACGACGACATGGCGATGACCGGCAAGCGCCACGACTTCCGCGCCGACTACGAGATCGGTTTCGACGGCGAGGGCCGCATCCGTGCCTATGACGTGCAGTTGGCCGCGCGCTGCGGTCATTCGGTCGATCTGTCGCCGGGAGTCGTGGACCGGGCGATGTTTCACGCCGACAACGCCTATTACCTGCCGGTATCAGCGATCCGCTCCAAGCGATTGAAAACAAACACGGTTTCCAACACCGCGTTTCGCGGTTTCGGCGGCCCGCAAGGGATGATGGCGATCGAGCGCGCGATCGACGCGATTGCCTGGAAACTGAAGCTCGATCCGCTCGATGTGCGGCTGAACAATCTTTACGGCGCGGGCCGCGACACGACGCCTTACGGCATGCAGATCAAGGACAATGTCCTCCCGGAGCTGATCGCTGAGCTGGCGCGGACGTCCGGCTACAGAACGCGCCGCAAGGAAATCGCGGCGTGGAACAAGGGCAGCGAATTCCTGAAGCGCGGCATCGCGCTGACGCCGGTGAAGTTCGGAATCTCGTTCACCGTGCCGCATCTCAATCAGGCCGGCGCGCTGGTGCATGTCTATCGCGACGGCTCCGTGCATCTGAACCACGGCGGCACCGAGATGGGGCAGGGCCTGTTCGTGAAAATCGCACAGGTGGTGGCGGAAGAATTCGGCCTGTCGCTGGAGCGCGTGAAGATCACCGCGACCAATACCGGCAAGGTGCCGAACACGTCGCCGACCGCCGCATCGGCTGGCTCCGACATCAACGGGATGGCGGCGCGGAACGCCGCTGCGACCATTCGCGGACGGCTTGCGGAATTCGCGGCCAAACATTGCGGGGTCGCGGTCGAGCGGATTTCCTTTCGCGATGACAAGGTATTCGCCGACAATCGCGCGATGCCGTTCGAGGAAATTGTCGAGGCGGCCTATCGCGCGCGCGTGCCACTTTCCTCCACCGGATTCTATGCGACGCCGAATATCGATTTTGATCGTGAAAGGAAAAACGGACGGCCGTTTTTCTATTTTGCTTACGGCGCCGCCTGCTCGGAAGTGGTCATCGACACGCTGACCGGAGAAATGAAGATCGAGCGCGTTGACTTGCTGCACGATGTCGGCCGCTCGCTCAATCCCGGCATCGACATTGGCCAGATCGAAGGCGGCTTCGTGCAGGGCGCCGGCTGGCTCACGAGCGAAGAACTGGTATACGACAAAAACGGGCGCCTCACGACGCACGCGCCATCGACCTACAAGATTCCGACGGCGTTCGATGTACCGGAGGATTTCCGCGTGAGCTTGTTCAAGAACAGCAATCGCGAGGACACGATCTGGCGCTCCAAGGCGGTCGGCGAACCGCCGCTGATGCTTGCGATCTCCGTCTTTGCCGCGATTGCCGACGCGATCCATTCCATCGCGCCGGGCAAACCGGTGCCGCTCGATGCGCCCGCGACACCCGAGGCGATCCTGCGCGCCGTCGATGCGGTGAGGGTTCAATGAACCCTTGGACTGAAATTCTTTCGGCTCTAGGGCGCGACGGTGCCGCCGCACTGGTGACCGTCGCCAAGGTGGACGGCTCCACGCCGCGCGAGGCGGGGGCGCGCATGGTCGTGCGTAAGGACGGATCGATCGCTGGCTCCATCGGCGGCGGCCCGCTGGAATGGAATGCAATCGATGCGGCAAAAGTATTGATGGCGCGCGGCCGGGATGTTTGTTGGAAAACGGTCGCACTCGGCCCCGAGATCGACCAGTGCTGCGGCGGCCGGGCCGAGATTCTGCATGAATCGTTCGGGCATGAAGACCGCGAGTGGATCGCGAAACTTGCTTCGCTTGATGCGAGCACCGAAATCGTCACGCAAGCAGCCCGCAGCGGCAACGGTCCTTACATACGGCGCGCCACGGATTTTCCTTCAAATGAATCCATCAAGCTTGAAGAGCCGGATATCCTGATCGAAAAGTTCGGCGAAACGAAAACGCCGCTGCTTCTCTTTGGCGCCGGCCATGTTGGGCGCGCACTCGTAAAAGCGCTGGCGGACTTGCCTTTCGCGATCCGCTGGATCGACGACCGCACCGATGCGTTCGCGGCGGACGAAAACGGCATCGTTTCGGCACTGCCGGAATCCGAATTGAAGGGCGCCGCTGACGGCACCTTTGTTATCGTGATGACTCACAGCCATGCGCTCGATCTGGCGCTCGTGACGGCGGCACTGGGCGAAACCCGCTTCCCTTATGTCGGCCTGATCGGCAGCGCCACCAAGCGCAAGCTGTTCGAGCGGCGTCTCGCGGAATTCGCCGTGAACCCGGACAACATCCAAAAACTCGTCTGCCCCGTTGGCGTATCCGGCATTTCTGGGAAATCACCGGCGGTGATCGCCGCCGCCGTTGCGGCCGAATTGTTGCGGATGCGCGAACGCCTGCAAGCGGATACGAAAATTAAAACGGAGATCGCCGTTGGCTGACGGAAAACGGGATAAGCAGTTCATGGAACTGGCGCTCGAACTGGCGCGCTTCAACGCCCGCGGCAGCGATGGCGGCCCGTTCGGCGCGGTGATCGTGCATGAAGGAAAAGTTGTGGGCGAAGGCAGCAACCGCGTCACCACCACGATGGACCCGACCGCGCACGCGGAAATCGTGGCGCTGCGCGATGCCGCGAAAAATCTCGGCCGCTTCGATCTGCGAGGCTGCGTCCTTTACACAAGCTGCGAGCCGTGCCCGATGTGCCTCGCCGCCGTCTACTGGGCGCGTGTGGATCGCGTGGTGTATGCCGCGACCCAGGACGAGGCGGCGGCGGCCGGTTTCGACGATGCGTTTCTTTACGAGGAGTTCGCCAAGCCGATGGCCTCGCGCAGCCTCGTCTGCACCCGCGAGGCGGGGGACGGCGAAGACCCGTTCGCGCTCTGGCTCGCCAATCCGAACAAAGTTCCGTATTGATTCCCCCATGGATAATTTCATCGCCGACTGGCTGAACCTGATGTTGCGCTGGGCGCACATGGTCGTCGGCATCGGCTGGATCGGCACCTCGTTTTATTTCATCGGGCTCGATCTCGGCCTGCGCAAGGAAAAGGGCCAGCCGCGGGGTGTGCATGGTGCCACCTGGCAAGTGCATGGCGGCGGCTTCTATCACGTGCGGAAATTCACGGTGGCGCCTCCGCAACTGCCGGAACACCTGCACTGGTTCCGCTGGGAAGCCTATCTCACCTGGGTGACGGGATTCGGCCTGCTTTGCGTGCAGTATTACTGGAACGCGCGCGCCTATCTGATCGATCCGACGGTGCTCGACATCACGCCCGCGATGGCGATTGCGATTTCCGTGGCGACCCTGGTGCTCGGCTGGTTTCTCTACGATCTCATCTGCCGCCTCTTCGGCGGCAACACGGTGCCGCTCGCGATCACGGTGTTCGCGATGATCGTGGCGGCAAGCTGGGGCCTGACCCATGTGTTCTCCGGCCGCGGCGCCTTCATCCATGTCGGCGCGCTCGTCGGCACCATCATGGCCGCCAACGTGTTTCTGGTGATCATTCCGAACCAGAAGAAAATGGTCGGGCAACTCATCGAAGGCAAGGAGCCGGACGCGCGGCTCGGCGCCATCGGCAAGCAGCGCTCGCTGCATAATAATTATCTCACGCTGCCGGTTTTGCTGATGATGGTCTCGCAGCATTATCCGATGCTGTTCAGCCATCCGCATTCGTGGCTGGTGGTGGCGCTGATCCTGATTACCGGCGGGCTGGTGCGGCATCTGATCAATCGCGCCGATGCCGGCGACGATTTCAAGAAATACACATGGGCCGCACCGGTCGCGGCGATCGCGCTCGCGTCGGCGATCACGGTGACGGCGCCGCAGACCGCGACGAGTTCGACGCAGGTGGCCGATGCCGACGCGCTCAAGATCGTCTCGCATCACTGCGCAAGCTGCCACGCACGCAAGCCGAAGCATCCCGGTTTCGCCGACGCACCCAACAACATCCGCCTCGAAAACCTGAACGACCTCCGGCAATACGCCCATCTCGTGCGCGTGCAGGCAGTGCAGTCCAATGCCATGCCGCTCGGCAACGAGACGCGCATGACGAACGACGAACGCGCCGCACTCGGCGCCTGGCTGCAGGCGAACGCCCGCCGATGAAGCCGCTTGCCCTTTCTCCCGAGGACATCGCGGCCCTTGGCCGCCGTGCCGAGGCGATGCTGGAGGAACTCGCCGCGATTTCCGCCGAGCCGGAACGGCTCGTGCGTTTGTATCTCACGCCGGAGTATCGCCGCGCGGCCGATCTGATTGCGCAATGGATGCAGGAAGCGGGCCTCGACGTATTCGAGGACGAACTCGGCAATGTGCGCGGGCGCATCGGCAAGCCGCCGTATCTCCTGCTGGGATCGCATTTCGACACGGTGCTGGACGCCGGCCGCTATGACGGCCCGCTCGGGATCGTGGCTCCCATTCTCGCCGTCGATGCGTTCAGCCGCGCGAAGCAGGAGCCGCCTTGCGGAATCGACGTGGTCGCGTTCGGCGACGAGGAAGGCTCGCGCTTCCCCTCGACGCTTTCGACGTCCGCGGGCGTAGCCGGAAAATTCGACGCGAAGCAGCTCGATCTGAAAGACAAGGATGGCATCACTTACGCCGAGGCGCTGAAGGCATACGGCAAGGACGCCGGCAAAATATCGTCCGCTGCGATCCCGGCTTCCGAAGCGGCCGGTTACCTCGAAATGCACATTGAACAGGGGCCTGTGCTGGAAACGGCCGGCGAGCCGCTTGGCGTCGTCACCGCGATTGCGGGCCAGACGCGGTTGCAGATGACGCTGACAGGAGAAGCGGGACACGCCGGCACCGTGCCGATGAATTTGCGCAAGGACGCGCTCGCGGGGGCGGCCGAGATCACGCTGCTGGCGGAAAAAGTAGCGGCGGAGTTCAAGAAGAATTCCATGGTGGCGACCGTCGGCAGGATGGAAGTGAGCCCCGGCGCCATCAACATCATTCCCGGCGTGGTCCGCTTCACGCTGGATCTGCGTTCCGCGTCGGATGAATCGCGCAACCGAGCGATTGAGCAATTCGAGCGTCAGGCGAAGGAAATCGCCGCCCGCCGCCATCTCGGATACGCAGCCGATGTCATTCACCGCATCGCGACGACGCCTTGCCACGAGAAGATGCAGGCGCGTCTCGCCGAAGCGATCAAGGCGGTGGGCGCCAATCCGCTTAAACTCACATCGGGCGCCGGACACGACGGCATCATGATGTCGGCGATCTGCCCGATCGTGATGCTGTTCGTGCGCTGCCGCGGCGGCGTCAGCCACAATCCGGCGGAGTATGCGAGCCCGGCCGACATGGGTGTTGCCATCGCCGCCTTCATTCGTTTTATCGAACAATTCAAGCCGGACCTGAAATCATGAACAAAGCCGAGTTCGAGCGCGAGGTCGATTTCCTGAAGGCGCTCGTGCGCATGCCTTCGGACAATCCGCCGGGCGATTGCGCGCCTCCCGCGGAGGAAGCGGCGAAGCTGCTGGAAGGACTCGGCTTCAAGGTCGAACGCCACAAGGTGCCGGATGCGCTGGTGCGGTTGAACGGCATGAAATCCGCCACCAATCTCGTCATCCGCGAAACATTCGGTTCCGGCAAAGGCCCGGTGATCGCGCTCAACGCGCATGGCGACGTGGTGCCGCCGGGGCAGGGCTGGAGCGTCGATCCTTACGGTGCGGTCGTGAAGAACGGCGCGATCTACGGACGCGGTGCCGCCGTCTCGAAATCGGATTTTGCCACCTATGCCTTCGCGCTACGCGCGCTGAAGCAATCGAGCGCCGGCCTGAACGGCAGCGTCGAACTGCATCTCACCTACGACGAGGAAACCGGCGGCGAGATCGGCCCGAAATGGCTGCTCGATGAGAAAATTTCCAGGCCTGATTTCGTGATCTGCGCGGGCTTTTCCTATTCAGTCGTGACCGCGCACAACGGCTGCCTGCATCTGGAAGTGAAGGTGAAGGGCAAGCAGGCGCATGCCGCGATGCCGGAAACCGGCGTGGATGCGCTGGAAGCGGCGAATGCCATTCTCGCGGCGCTTTACGCCGAGCGAAAGAAGCTTGGGAAAAAGAAAAGCAAAACGCCGGGCATCGGTTCGGCCAAGCTCAATGTCGGGCTCATCTCGGGCGGCATCAACACCAATGTCGTCCCCGACCTCGTCACGCTGCGGCTCGACCGCCGCCTGATCCCGGAAGAGAACGGCAAGAAGGCGGAGCGCGAACTGGTCGCGCTGATCAAGAAAGCCGGAGCCCGCAGGGGCATCAAGGTCGAATGCCGCCGTGTGCTGCTCGCGGATGCTTTGAAACCCGCGAAGGGAATCGAAAAGCTCGTTGCCGCGCTGCAAAAACATGCGAAGCGCGTGCTCGGCGTTTCGATCAAGGCAACGGGTGTGCCGCTCTATACCGACGCCCGGCATTATTCGGTGCGCGGCATCCCGACGGTACTCTATGGCGCGGGGCCACGTTCCATTCTGGAGGCGAATGCGCACAATGCGGATGAAAACGTCCGCCTGAAGGATCTCGAAGCCGCGACCGGCATCATCGAAGGCGTGCTGCACGACCTCCTGCGCGGCTAGACCTGGCGCCTAGCTCCAAACCTTCACAACTGCTTAACCAACCTGTGCGATGAAAAAGCACAGGTTTTTGCAGCTTTTACCGTTCAGCGACATTTCCGCAGCCATAGGAATTTGCATGGCTTTGTTTGCGCGTTTCAAGAGTGCCGAAGAAAAACCTGTTCTCGCCGCCGAGGTGGCCGAACAGATCGCCTCGCTAGTTCCCGATCATTCTCCCGAAATGCCCGTGGCCGGTTCCGGCGGGACGGAGCGCGTTCGCGAATCGCTCGACTTGCTGGAGATCGACCTCGGCGACATGATCGCGAAGGTCGGCGATGCCGCGAATGGCGCGCATGAGGTTGTCGCGAAATCGCGCGACGAACTGGAATCGATCCGCGCCAGCACGTCCGATCTTTCCGATCTCGTCGATACCGCGAACCAGAATGTACAGATGCTGGCAAGCGCCACCGAGCAACTCGCCCAGTCGTCGGCCGAAATCGGCATCCAGATCAACAACGCGAACCGGATGACCGATCAGGCGAGCCAGGCCGCGAGCGCCACCGGCGAGCGCGTGGACAGCCTCAAAAATTCATCCATCGAAATCGGCAAGGTCATCGGACTGATTTCCGCGATTGCGAAGCAGACCAATCTGCTTGCGCTCAACGCCGCGATCGAAGCCGCGCGAGCGGGCGATGCGGGCAGGGGCTTCGCCGTCGTCGCCAATGAAGTGAAGGCACTCTCGGTCGAAACGCAGAAGGCGACCGCCGCCATCGCGCGCCAGGTGGAAGTGCTTCAGCGCGATACGCAGGCCTCCGTCGAAACGCTGGCCAGGATTGCTGGCCTCATCGACGACATCAAGCCGCTGTTTTCCACCATTGCGAGCTCGGTCGAGGAGCAGATTTCAACCACGCAGGAACTCTCCCGGAACGCGCTGGAAAATTCGAATTTCGTCGCCGACGTCGCCGATCGCGCCAAGAAGATCAAGGACGCGACCGTGAAGGCGAACGACCAGAGCCTTGAGATCGATCGCTCATCCGGCGCTGCGTCCGCATTGGCGAACAAGCTCCGCACGCGTCTCAGCATCTTTCTGCGCCAGACGGAAATCGGCGACCGTCGCAAGTTCGACCGGCTGCCGTGCGAATTTCCGGTCGACTTGACTCACGGCCTTGCAAAACTCACCGGCAAGGCAGTCGATCTCGGGGAAGGCGGTGTGCTGGTCAAGCTGTCCGGAGAATTGTCCGCGAATATCGGCGGCGAACTTCATCTCGACATCGGCGGCTTCTGCCGGACACCGGTGCGTCTGGTAAACCGATCCGATCTGGGACTGCATTTGCAATTCGGGCAGATGTCCACCGAATGCCGCGAAAGGCTTGGCACGAAACTCGATTCCATCCGCACCGAAAACCGCGAATTCATCGACCGCGCCGTCAAGACGGCGGCGGAAGTATCCGCGCTGTTCGAACGGCTGGTGGACGAGAGGCGCATCTCGCTCGACGATCTGTTCGACAACCAGTATCTGCCGATAGCAGGCAGCAATCCGCCGCAGGTGACGACGCGGTACCTGGAATTGCTCGATCGCGTGTTGCCGGACATTCAGGAGCGGCTGCTGGCCGCCGATCACCGCCTGGTGTTCTGCGCGGCGATCGACCGTAACGGCTATCTCCCGGTGCACAATTTGAAATATTCGCACCCGCAGAAACCGGGTGACGTGATCTGGAACACCGCCCACTCACGCAACCGACGCATTTTCGACGACCGCGCGGGGCTGTGCGCGGCGCGCAACGCGCGTCCCTATCTGATCCAGTCCTATCCGCGCGACATGGGCAACGGTGTCACGATCATGATGAAAGAGATCGATGCTCCGATTCGCGTGCAGGGCCGCCACTGGGGCGGGTTCCGGACGGCGTATAAGATTTAAGATCGCGATCGGGTTTCAGTTTATTCGTCATGCCCGGCCTTGTGCCGGGCATCTCGCTTAGGGACGCATTGCCTCTCTAAACGGGATGGCCGGGACAAGCCCGGCCATGACGGTGCTAGAATCCAACCACGCTTCCATGCAGATCGTATGCATCGGAACGCTCTATCAGTACGGTCGCGAATTCGCCGACCTTGAGCGGCCGGCGTGTTGAAATGTGAACCGTGCCGTCGATTTCCGGGGCGTCACCGCGTGTGCGCCCGCGCGCCGAGTGGCCTTCCACGGCGTCGATCATCACCTTCTCGCGGCGGCCGACTTTCTTTTTGAGTTTCCGTGCGCTGATCTTCTGCTGCAATTCCATGAATTGCTTGTGCCGCTGTTGCTTGATCTCGTCCGGCACCGGGTTTTCCAGATCGTTCGCGGGCGCGCCGCGCACCGGCTCGAACTTGAAGCAGCCGGCGCGGTCGATCTGCGCTTCTTCCATGAAAGCGAGCAACTCCGCGAACTCCGCCTCCGTCTCGCCGGGAAAGCCGACGATAAAAGTCGAGCGTAAGGTGAGATCGGGACACAGCTCGCGCCAGCGGTCGATGCGCGCAAGGGTCTTTTCCAGTGCGGCGGGACGCTTCATGCGCTTCAGCACCGAAGGGCTGCCGTGCTGGAACGGAATGTCGAGATAGGGAAGGATTTTCCCTTCCGCCATCAGGGGCATCACTTCGTCCACATGCGGGTAAGGATAGACGTAGTGCAGCCGTATCCAGGCGCCAAGTTCGCCAAGTTCGCGGCACAGGTCGAGGAATTTTGCGCGGACGCGGCGGTCCTTCCACTGGCTTTCGGCGTATTTTATATCGACGCCATATGCCGATGTGTCCTGAGAGATCACGAGCAACTCTTTGACGCCCGCCTTCACGAGTTTCTCGGCCTCGCGCAGCACATCGGCCGCGGGGCGGCTGACAAGATCGCCGCGCAGCTTCGGGATGATGCAGAAGGAGCAGCGGTTGTTGCAGCCTTCGGAAATCTTCAGATACGAATAGTGCCGCGGCGTGAGCTTGATGCCTTGCTCCGGCACCAGATCGAGAAACGGGTCATGCTTCGGCGGCACCGCGCCATGCACCGCCGCCATCACCTGTTCGTATTGATGCGGGCCGGTGACGGCCAAAACATGGGGATGCGCCGCCCGGATTTCTTCCGGTTCCGCCCCCATGCAGCCGGTGACGATCACCCGGCCGTTTTCCTTCAGCGCGGTTCCAATCGCCTCCAGGCTTTCGGCCTTGGCGCTGTCGAGGAACCCGCAGGTGTTGACGACCACCACATCGGCCCCGGCGTGCTCGCGCGCGAGTTCATAGCCCTCGGCGCGCAGGCGCGTGATGATGCGCTCTGAATCCACAAGCGCCTTCGGACAGCCGAGCGAGACGAAGGACACCCGGGGCGCCGCAGAGGAACCATCCGGCGTGGTGCGGTCGGTCGTTGAATAGGGGGCGTTCACGGGGCGACTGATGGGGGATACAGCCCTGTCGGTCAAGGCACGGCAGGCCCTTGAAGCGCCGCCTTTTCCTCGCCGCGACTGCGCCAAATTATACACATTTTTAACCATTTAGAGGAAGGCTGGCGACACGGTCACCCGCTGCGGAAGAATCGATTCTGCGGTTGGTGCAGCAATTTGGGCCGGCCCGGAGCAGTGGCTCCGTCGGCTTCGCATAGGGCGAAAAGGCGAGGCCGCAGGGGAGCATGCAGGTTCTTATTCGAATGATCGGGGTTGCGCTGCTTGCCGCGTTTATGACGGGCTGCGCCAGTGTCGGCCTCGTCGATATGTCGGGTCTGATGAGCTATTCCGACCCGAGCGACCGCCAGCAGACCCGTCTGCCGGGCCGCGTCTATATTTTGCGCGGCATCGGCCATGTCTGGTCCGGCGGCATGACCGAACTTGCCCATGAACTGAACCGCCGCGGAACGACCGCGAGCGCGCACCGCCACGGCGAATGGTGGGAAAGCGCCGAAGAAGCGATCAAGCTCTATAAGTCCGATCCCGACCGCTGGCCGATCGTGCTGATCGGACATTCGAACGGCGGCGATAACATCATCAACATGGCCTACAAGCTGAAGGAAGCGGGCGTGCCGGTCGCGCTTGCCATCGGCTTCGATCCGACGCGCTTCAACCGCAGCGTCCCCTCGAATGTCAGCCGTTTCATCAACCTCTATCAGTCGCTGAACGTGCTCGGCGGCGGCTCGGTTGCCGCGAACTCGGATTTCAAGGGTCAGCTCCTGAACGTCGATCTGCGCAATCATTTCGAGATCGGCCACATGAACATCGACCGCATCCCGCAATTGCATAAGGAAGTGATCGCGAAGGTCTTGCAGGTGGTGGCGTTCCCGCAGCAGAATAAGCCGCTTGTCTCGTTCAACTACGTCGTGCCGAGCAACGCACCGATCGAGCTTTGGGACGGTGGCATGCCGGTCACCGCAGAACCCGGTCAGACCGTCAAATCGCTCGCGAGCCTCTACGGCGTTCCCGCCTGGGCGATCCGGCAGGCGAGCCGTCTCGACTCGGACGACGAAATAGCTCCGGGCAAGCGCGTCGTCATCCCGCGCTATGCGAATTCGCTGGAGTTGGGCGCGCCCGCAATGACTTCGTCGGTGCCGATGAATCCCGCGCCGCTTCCGCAACAGCGCGCGCCCGTCGCCACGGTTGTCGGCCCGAATGACGGCTATTCGCAGCCGCGCCGCGGCGAGACAAGCTGGGGCCAGCCGCGCATCGGCTCGCCGCGCATGGGCGCCGTCGGCGAGTAATTACTTCTTCTCGGATTTTGTTTCCGCCTTGGCAGACGCCTTCGCTGCCGGCTTGGGTTCCGGTCCGCACGGATAGATCGCCTTCATCGCGTCGGTGATCACCGCCCGCGTCGAATCCTTGTGACGATCCGGGCGCAGCACCACCCAACGATGGATGCGCTCGTAATCGTTGCGGCCGGCGGCTTCCTTCGGGATGCAGATGACCGGTTTCTTTGCCTTTTCTCCGGCCTCTAGCAGCGATTTTCCGGTGCTTTGCAGATAGGCCTCGCAGCTTGTCGCGTTCGCCTTGCAGAAACCGAGATATTCTCCGGCGGTCGCGGGCGGCTCCTTCACCCAGAAATTGAATTGCGCCTGAACCGGCGTTGCAAACGCAAGTGCCGCGGCCAGCGCGCCGCCTGCAAACTTCAACTCCATTCCATTCATATCATTTATGCTCGACCGGCGGCGTTCCGTAAGTGTGGAACGTCTCCACCGTTTTTAGGCCCCAAGCCTGGCCCTTCTTACGCTCTGTTTCGGTCCAGACAATGGGCTTCCAGTCCGGTGCGAGGATAAGCCGCGCTCCGGCGTTGGCGACTTCCACACGATTGCCGCCGGGCTCGTAACAATACAGGAAGAAAGTCTGCTGGATCGCGTGCTTGTGCGGACCGGTCTCGATGAACACGCCGTTCTCAAGATAAATGTCGGCGGCGCGGAGAATCTCTTCGCGGGTATCCACGGCGAAGGTGAAATGATGCAAGCGTCCGCGCGAGCCGGTATGGTCGCGCGCGATCGCAACGTCATAGCTTTTGTTGCAGCACGTCACCCAGGAACCGGCCTCGACGCCGCTGTCGAGCACGATCTGCTCGGTGAGCCGCATGCCGAGCGCATCCTCCATGAATTTCCGCACCGCGCTTACATCGCTTGCGAGCAGATTCAAATGGTCCAGCCGGCGCACATTCACGCCGCGGCCGGGAAATTTCTGCGCCTGATTTTTCAGGGCGGGCTTCAGTTCCGGCGGCGGCTGATACCATTCGGTCTCGTAATAAACTTCCATCCGGTGGCCGTCGGGATTCTGGAAGACATAGGCCGGGCCGTGGCCGAGATCGCCGTCGTTCCAGCCTATGCCCGCACCCATCGCCTCGATGACCTTGACGCGCCGCTCCAGCGCCTGCTTGCTCCAGCAGCGGAACGCGAAATGCCCGAGCCCCGGCTGTTTCGCGGCGGTGAGCTTTAGCGTGGCCCGCTCGTAGTCATCCCAGCCGCGCAGATAAACGGATTCGCCCTTCCGGCCGCTCTCGGTCATTCCCCAGATGTTCACGAAGAAGCGGACGCTCTCCTCGAGTTTCGGGGTGTAGAGTTCGAGGTGGCCGAGATGGGCGATGTCGTTGATGGGCTCGCTCACGGAGTGCTCCAAATCATGCCAACGATTACTTGAACGGGTCGCGCGCGGGCTCGACCGGGCGGTTCTCGATCTCTTGGAGGACGCGTCCGATCTCCGCGAAGGCGCTTTTCAGCCATTGCGTCATACCCGCCCGCGCTTCGCGCGAGAGATACGCCATCGAAGGCTGCGCCCCCGGCGGCGGGGTGAGGGGATCGGCGGGTTTTGTCGCAAGCACGCGCCGCATGAATTCCGATAGCGAGAAAGCCGGGTCGATCAGCACGCTGGTCAGGAACGCATCGAGCTGGGTCAGCTTCATCCTCGGCTGGTGCGTCTTGAACGCGAGATAGGCTTCGCTGCGCCGTGCCTCCCTGTCGATTTCGCCCAGGAATTCATTTTCCGCGAGCACGAAGGAAGCGTCACGGAAGAAATTTCGGATCGCGCGGCCCTGTTCGTAGGTTTCCACGTCGCGGTCGGGGATGTAGAAAATCACCGGCTCGATTCCGCGTTCGCGCGCCTCCGATGCGTAGTCGGAATCCCGCATCAGCTTGAAGAATTTTTCGAACGAGCGATGGGTGAGGTCGATCACCTGCGACTCCGGCATCGGCCCCGCAAGGCTGTCGAACAGCTTCATCTGATCGACGGTGCGATCGAGATCGATCACCGTGGAATTTTCGGGGAAACAGGCCGAGAGCGATTTCTCCGTGGCGTCGGTGTCGAAAATGTCGATGCGGCGCCCGGCGAGCAGGAAATGATCCGCGATCAGCCGGGCCAATAGCGTCTTGCCGGTACGCGCCCGCGGCGAGGCGACAATGATGGCGAAATTCTTGCCCGGCATTGCCGCCTCATGCACGCAACGATGCGGAAGGAAATGTCAGTTTTCGCCGGCCTCGGTGAGCCGGTCGATCAGGCCGATGCGATCATACTCTTCGTGTACGCTCTTCAGCCAGGTCTTCACGTAGCCGCGCAGCACGAGCGAGTTGTTGGCGATGTGCCCCTGCGCGTTGCGGTTCTTCGAAAATGTCGCGAACGGCACCGCGGAGAGATCGACCTGTTCGTAGGCCATCTCGTTCAGCTTCGGAATATTCACCTCGACCGCACCCTTCATCTTCTTGAAGTAGCTGTCGTAGACCGCCGGGTCCCACTCGAAGAAGCTCGTTTCGTTGATGAAATTCTTGACCGCGAAGTAATTCTTGCCGGCCGTGTAGGGCTGGATGTCCGCGATTTCCTCGAGTGAGGCGACCGACGGCCCGAGCACGTGAAACAGGCCGAAATTGAAGGTGCCCGCCTTCACTTCGTCGAAGAAGCCGACGTCGGTGAACGCCTTCAGCGCGGGCGAAAGCTGCCCGGCGCGGATGTCGATGATGCTGACCTTCACTTCGCTGGTGGAAAGCGTGTCGAGAATTTTCATCTGGTCGGGGACGGCGGTGATGTCCACCACGTCCGTAACCTGCGGATGGAAACGCTTCAAAGCGCCGCGCGGATATTCCGTATCGAACGCACGGGTAAGCACATTCTTGGCCGCGAAATAATCCAGCAAAGTACGCGCAATCGTAGTCTTGCCGACGCCGCCTTTATCGGCGCCAACGACAATAACAGCCGGCTTCATATTGTTAACTCCAGATCCCTCGTTCGAGGCGGGAGCGCGTTTTTTTCCGTTCGCCACGCGTTTCCCCTACCCGAACTGCCCACCCCGCAGCAATCAGCCGAATGACCAACCGGCTGCCCTCAGGCGGCGTACAGTGTCGGTTTTCGCCTGTAGATTCAAGGGCCACTAAGTATTTGGCGGGGGCATTCGCCGATGGCCTCGTTGAAAAAAGTCACGCCCGCTAGCACCTGGGTGGTCTGTTCCCCGGCTCGAACTTCGTGCACCGCGCCGGAGCTTATGTGCCCAGACTCACCTGGACGGATTGGTTTGTCGGGCCGGCCCCGGCAGTATTTTTGTGAGAGCGGGTCGTTGTCATAGATCGCGCTGACGAAAATACCGCCGATAGCAGCGAGCGGCCGGCACTGGCGCGACAAGCCGGTTGATTGGTTACTCACGTCGCTTAGGATCAAAACCCTGATCCCCTTTGCATCCATTCCGGGATCGAAAAGGCGTGAACCATGTCTTTGCTTCACGACGCTGCGCTCGCGACTGGTGTGGCTTTATTCTGTGTTCTCGCGCAGGGAACGAATGCCGCACCGGTCGCCCCTGCCTCGGAGGGCAATGGCTTTCGCCTCGCACAGATTCAACCGGGTCCGTGGAGCGATGGTCGGGATCGGCTGGGTGTGAGCCCCGGGGAAATCTGCGCGGAGGAGGGAGGACGTTTGTATGGAATCCAGGCGAAGGAATTTAAAACGCTCAGTGTCCAGTCGACCCGCGAAGGCGGCTTTTGGGTCAGACTTTCGGTCGGCCGGGATTGGTACGCTTGCACGCTCGACCGCCTGCACGGGTTAGTCGACTTTCGCGGAGGATAGAGCCTTGTTTTGTCCCTGCCGCAAATGCAATCCGGCTGACGAGAAACTCATGGGTGCATTCTATAAATTTCCCTGGCGCGACCGCGAAGTCTAAAACGAAATATCCGCCTCACTGTCGGACGCAGGCTTGGCGGAAGGTTCTGAGCGGCCCACGGCTCTCTCCGTAGGCAATACGCGGCGGCACTTACCGGGAGCCGGGTTCCGACGCCCCGACCGGCAGAAGGCGGCCTGAGGGAAAACCGAGCGACCAAACCCCGACCCGAAAGGGATCATCCGAGAGGATGGGGAGGCAACTGGTCCACGAAACGGGCAGCTCGGCTATACGCGCTGGAAGGCCTTCCCCTAAGACCGTGTTCTCAATCGCTGGCAAGGCGGGAGGGAGGGGTACGGAAGCGGATCTATTTTATAATGATTTAACGCAAAGCAATCGGCAGATCACGTTAGCCTCAGGGGGGCTTCGTTAGCCTCAGGGGGCTTTATGAAACGCTTATTGTGGTTCTTTTTGCTTATTATTTCGTCGATGACGGCGCACGCTGCTTGCACAACACAATTCGGAGGGAAAACCTATACTGTTCTCCTGAATGATAGCAGATGTATTCCCGACAGCTTCGGCGGATCTGGCCTGCACCCGGTTCCGAAGACACCGAGTTAGGTGTTTTCATGGGACCGGAGGTGCGTCATGGAGAGGCGGAAGTTTACGCGAGAGTTCA
>LNFM01001333.1_pt1 | contig 56759 bp, 52 predicted proteins | sample 596031 | NCBI WGS metagenome assembly LNFM01 (sample SAMN04254537, study PRJNA301005) | activated carbon metagenome | isolation source: dual media filters at the Ann Arbor, Michigan drinking water treatment plant | place: USA: Ann Arbor
AACGAGTTTTATTTCAAAAAAACCTCACGCCCCCCACTTTCTTGGATTTTGTTTGACGAGAATCTGGCCTACCAAGCCTATGAGAATCAAAAACTCGATTTCCTAAGACGAGTCCCCACGTCTCGAATACCTGAACTTAAAAAAAATCCCGACTATTTTGAAAACCCCGTTTTTAGACTTGATAGTCTTTTTTTTGGGCCTGGGCTCTCTGAAGATGCAGGCTTAAGATCAGCACTGATAAGCTCTTTAGATTATGAACAGATGCAAAAACTTTTTAATTCAAGCTCTAGGCCTGGATGTGTGGGTGTACCTTTAGAATTCTACTCAGGGCCTGAGCTTTGTTTTGACAATAAAAAAGTGATTAACAAAACTTTTAAAAATAAAAAAATCAATTTCACTTATTCAAGCCTTGGCGGAGAGGACCACCGAAGGCTTAGCGAATGGTTGCAGTCCCAGTGGAAGAACGCCTTGGGCCTTAATATTCAAGTCCGAGGCCTCGAGAACAAAATATTTTTAAATCAAATTCGCAATAACCCCTCAGAGGTTTTTCGTCGGGGACTAAGCCCTGAGAACCCCTCTTGCTATGGCATTTTAGAATCCTTTCATTCCAAAAGTGCAGATAATCTTTCACTGTTGAAGGATGCAAAGTTTGATCAATCCTTGATGGAGCTTAAAACCAACTCTTCCCCAAAAAAGTGCCGAGAAGTTTTACAAATTTTATTGGATAAAAATATTATGATACCCACGGGGCGGATCTTTTTTAGCTACAGAATGTCTCAAAAGTGGCAAGGCCTCGAGCTTAACCTATTGAATCATATGGATTTAAGCGAACTTCAGCTGAAATCGAAGGAATCCCTATAAAGATTCACAGACCATAGTCCGATAGGACCTTAGTGGGGTTAAAATATTCATCCACAAAAGGGGCTTACAAATGGCTGAAAAAAAAGACAACAAACAACCAGTACAAACTCAAGTACCAGGCAAAGTGATTTCCATGGATGACTATCGCTGCCACGCAGAAGGCTGCAAAGCCAAAAGCACAAAGGCAGGATTCTGCGAAGAGCATTTCGCATGGTTCAAAGCAGGCTTGATCACTAAAGAGGGTGCTAAGGCTCAAGACTTTGAGAAAAAGTTTTACCAGTACCAAGCGACTCATAAAAAAGCCGCTTAATTTAAGCTGCATTGTACCAATCAACTTTTAATACTCGTGAAAAGCCTAGCACCTCATGCTAGGTTTTTTCACATTATGAAAGCAGCTATTATTACAGGCGCAGGTTCTGGCATCGGCCGAGCCACAGCCCTTATGTTTGCTAAATTTAATTATCACGTGTTTTTACTAGGCCGTGACACCCGAAAACTTCGCATCACCCATCTCGAATGCGGAGATGCCACTAGCATCGGATGTGATTTAACGAAGCCTGAAGAAATTGATCAGGCCGTTAAACAAATTTTAAACACCAATAAAACCATCGAAATTTTAATTAATAACGCAGGCACATTTACTTATAATACTTTTGAAAACACCACAGAAGACGATTGGATGAATCAGTACCAAATCCACGTCATGGGCACCGTTCGCATGACCAAACAACTGTGGCCGCATTTTGTGAAAAATAAAAAAGGCTCCATCGTGAATGTAGCCTCAACTCTTGGGGTCCGCCCGACCGCTGGAACTTCAGCTTACTCAAGCATGAAAGCCGCTCAAATAAGCCTTACACAAACTTTAGCTCTTGAAGGGGCTCCTCACGGAATTCGCGTCAATTGCGTAGCACCTGGAATTGTGGACACCCCGATTCACCCACCCGGAGCGGTCAGTGGAATGGCGCAAGCTCAACCCTTAGGGCGCGTCGGTCGCCCTGATGAAATTGCGGCCAGCGTTTACTTTCTTGCCTCTGATAGCTCGCCTTGGACCACCGGCGCTGTTTTGCATGTGGACGGCGGCATCAACTTATTATGATGTGGGCTTTGGAATTTCATTTCTCTAGTGCTCATTTTTACGATCAACCCAAGTGGTCTGAGACAAAAAACAAATCAGAATTTGGCCTTTGTTATTCCCAATTTGGACACGGCCATAACTATAAACTTGTGGTGGAAGCTGAAGGCGATGCAGTCATGCTTCGTCGTGAAATTCAAAAAGTGGTGAGCCTTCTTGATCATAAGCACCTCAATCATGAAGTAGATTTTTTTAAAGATAAGATTCCTACTTCTGAAGTGATTGTGGAATTTTTTGCTCAAAATCTAGAGTCTATCAAACCCAAGCAAATTATTGTTTATGAAGAAGACACTCTGGGTGCCTTTCACATATCAAATTGAAATTTGTCTCAAGTTGATTGTCTCAAAAAAATCCGCATAACATTTCCTCACTTTTTACTCAACTAACATCCAGTTATACCGATAAGTTGTCATGATCTTTAAAAAACCGCTATTAAAATTCATTTTCATATTTGGGCTTGTAGGCATGAATGCCGCTTGCTCAATTGATAGCTCCATGAGCCAGCGAATTCTTGAATCTCTTAACCTAAGTAAAAAACCAGAAATCAATTCTGTGACTCATTTGAGTTTTTATAATTCACTCACCTCTAGCCCCAACATCAACTGGTCGTCAGATTCTGATTCAGTGGTAACAGAGTATTACTTTGCTTTAGGAACAAGTTCTGGCAGCACCGATATGATCTCTTGGACCAGCGCCGGTATGAGTACGAATTTAAATCTCAATTCTTTATCATTAGTTGAGGGGCAAACTTACTACGTCTCTGTGAAGGCGGACGGTGAAACAGATGATTTGGTTTCAGATGTTATGACCAGCTCGGGTTGGCTTGTGGATATGACTCCACCGACGGCTCCAGGAATTCCAGACGACGGAACTTTACAAATCAATCTGTCAGAAACCAATACTTTAACTTGGACGGCGAGCACAGATTCTCTTAGTGGAATTTCCCATTACGAAATTGCACTTGGCACAACTCCCGGTGATCAAAACACTCTTTCTTGGACAAATGTGGGAAATGTAACAAGCCGTAAAATGACGGGTCTGACTTTAGCTTCAGGAACCACTTATTATGCATCAGTTAGAGCTGTTGACCGAGCTGGCAACATAAGTGCTGTTAGCAGCAGTGATGGCTGGCTGGCAGGTCCCTATTGCTCTAACAAATCCAGCTGGCTCACTTACAATGCTTCGGGCGCAGGAACAGATGCTGATCCCTATTTAATTTGTAATGCGGCTCAACTGGCCTCTATTGGTGTGGTCCCGGCCGCTTTATCTTCATCTTATAAATTAATGGGAGATATTGATCTGGCTCCTTATTATGCAACACCCAATCCACAATTTAAAATTGGAGCCTGCGGAGCTGGTGGTTGCGCTGTTTGGGATACGGGCAGTTTTCTATTCACCGGGCGCATCAATGGTAATGGGCACACCATATCTAATTTTAGTTTTGTGAGCCCCGGCACCCGCGGTGCTGGATTTATTTCAGGCACTTGGTCTGGAGCTAAAATACATAATTTAGTGTTATCAAATCTCACCGTTTCTGGTGGAGAGCAAACCGGTGGCCTGATTGGCTCATCACAGTTCACAGCCGCCCATCAGATCACGGTATTAGGTTCCATCACTGCTAACGGCGTGGGAGTCGGTGGAATCATCGGTACCTCCTATCACGTTGTTCTTGGAAACTCGAGCTTCAGTGGAAGCGTTAACTCCACTCATGCTTCAGCCGGTGGGGCCATCGGGATCATGGAAGAATCCAGTTTATTTTCTTCAAAATCCACAGGTTCTGTGACCTCCACTGATTACAGAATCGGCGGTTTGGTGGGATTAACCAGCGGCCGAGCACCTTCGCGGATAGCGAATTCCTTTTCATCGAGTTCCGTCAGTGGAGGCTCTAGTGTTGGCGGTCTTGTGGGTGAACTCTCCGGTGAGCGCTCACTGATTCTTAAAGCCTATTCCTCAGGAAGCGTGACTGGAGCCACTTCCCACGTGGGTGGTTTAGTCGGAAGGCTCACAAATCTTACGCAAATCAAAGACTCCTTCACAACAGCAGCTGTTAACGGCACCAGTGGCTCTGGCTCCATAGGATACTTAGTGGGTGTCAATTCAAGTGGAGTAATCTCTAACTCCTACTACTTCAGCGGAGCTTTATGTGACAGCACAGGCTCTGGTGGAGCTTGCGGCACCGAGGGCCTCAGCCATGGGGCTTTGGCTACATTTTTTAGTCATTCCAGTGCACCCATGAATAGCTGGGATCAGCTTTCAAATTCCGCTGATGGAAATGATGATGCTTGGGCTTTTGATGGCACTCAGCTTCCGAAAGTTTGGTTTGAAACAGATCCCACTTTCACACCTGCTTTCACAGCAGGTACTGGTAGCCAAACAGATCCTTATTTAATATCCACAGCTGTTGATTTTAATAAAATCAGTCAAAACCCAAGGTACATGAATGCAAGCTTCAGACTTTCTAATGACATCGACTTTTTGTCTGCTGATTTTAAACAAATTGGTGGAAGTTTGGCGGCCTTCACGGGTCAGTTTTTTGGCAACAGTAAATCATTATCAAATATTGTGAACTCTCGGCCTAATGACGATGCCGTCGGAGTCTTTGGCGTTCTCGGCTCCGGTGGCCTTGTTGAAAATCTATCAATCATTAACGTCTCGATCGCAGGAAAATCTGATGTGGGTGGAGTGGTGGGTATTATTGATGCCTCGACCGTTAATGACGTTGTGGCCACGACTGGCTCAGTCACAGCTACAGGTGACTTTGCCGGCGGCTTTTTTGGTCGTGCCGCCAAATCAGGCCCCACTCGCTCGGGTAATAATTTATCAGTGTCTGGACAAAATTATGTGGGCGGTGTCGGCGGAGAAATTTACGCAGGCGGCGTCAGAGAATCCTATTCAAAAGGCAGTGTCAGTGGAATTGACCGTGTTGGTGGAGTTTTGGGTTATCAAATTGCAGGAAGTACTTCTGATTCTTACGCCACTGGGAATATCACCTCCACAGGTATTGAAGCTGGAGGACTCATTGGTCGATCCGATCACTCGGGTGTTTATAGAAGCTATTCCACTGCCAATGTTACGGGCCAATTGGCTGTGGGTGGAGCCTTTGGAGAAGCAGGTAACACAACCATTGAAAGTGTTTTTGTCACAGGGGAAGTATCAGGAACTGGTGGTTCAACAGAAGTGGGATTTTTTGCAGGTAAATCTACGAGTAACACAGTTAGCGAAGCTTATTATTGGACTGGAGCAACTTGTGATAGCACAGGAGCTGACGGAGCTTGTAACACTTTAATTGCATCAGCCGTTATCAATGCTGATGATTTTAAATTACCAGCCAATGCGCCACTTAATGATTGGGATTTTAGTGACGTTTGGGAAGCCGTGATCAGTCAATTTCCAAAGCTTCGCTTTGAGTAGTTAAATTTTTCTAGGGGCTTCCAAATCTTTCACGAACTGATCGCGTAGCTTCATTAGTAGCTCAATTTCTGAATCAATAAAGCCTGCTTCTTTGCGGGCTTTTAAATCAAATTTTTCCACACGCTTAGGTAGTCTTACTTTTAATTTCTCAATTCTGAGTGGAAAATCAGTCACGGGATCTAGGCCTTTCAACTCACAAATTTTTCTGTACCAGCGAGATCCAAAATCCACATGACCAATCTCTTCGTCGTGGATAGTCGTCATAATTTTTTGGATACTCACGGCCTGACAACTACGAAGTTTATCAATAATTTGGTTACCCGCATCCAGACCACTGGCTTCTAAGTATCTGTGAACAATCACAATTCTATCCAGCAGGGAATCATCACAGCTCACCGTTTTCCATAGATTCAAATGAATGGGCCAATGCCCGAACTCAATATCAAAAGTCTTCAGACCATCCAAACAAAGCCCCAAGTGCCTGGCTTCATCAAGGGCAAGCCTTGCTAATTCCAAACGAAATTGAGCCGGAGCCTGTGGATACTCAAGGTAAGTTCTTAAACATAATTCCATGGCCTGCATTTCGATGTTAGCTAGCTCATGAAGTAGCCTGGCTTGGCCTTGGGGGGTTGAGATCTTTTCCTTAGGTCCACGGATGGTGTCTAAAACCATCCCCGATCTTCCAGGAAGTTCCGGGATCTGAAAAATCTCAGTGGAAGCCAAATCCATTGGCAAACACAGGATTTTTTCTCTGGGGTCAGAGGTTTGGTAGGTTTTTGGGAGCAGGGGCTCAAGGCTTGTCATCGGCATCTTCTTTTGGAATACTTTCTCACTATGGGTAAGTCATGGAAAAATCCGTCTAAAGTCGCCAATGCTCAAAAAAAGGGCCTTATTTTCACTAAACTCGCACGCGAAATTCAAGTCGCTGCCAAATCCGGTGGACCTGATCCCGCGATGAATGCCAGACTTCGTTTGGCCATTGATAACGCAAAAAAAGAATCCTGTCCCAACGACACCATTGATCGCGCGATCAAGAAGGGTGCGGGCCTGCTTGATGATGGATCCATCATCGAAGAGCTCACCTATGAAGGCTACGGCCCTCATGGGGTCGGCGTGATCGTCGAGTGCCAAACTGATAATAAAAACCGAACAGCCTCTGTGATTCGTGGCATTTTTAAATCCCACGAAGGCAATATGGGTGAAACCAATTCCGTGGCTTGGATGTTTAAGCGCGTGGGAACCATCACCGCTTCAAAACCCGGGGATTTTGATCCTGAAGAAGAGGCCATCGAAGCGAGCGCTGATAACGTAGAAAAAAATGATGACGGAAGTTTTGAGTTCACATGTCCCGTTGAAAGCTTATCAAGCGTGCAAGAAGCACTGACTGGCCGTGGTTGGAAAGTGGCTTCCGCTGAAATGTCTTTTCAGCCTACGAATCCTACGACTTTAACGGATGAGCAGCGAAAAGATGTGGAAGAATTTTTAACGGATCTTGATGACAGTGATGATACTTCTAAAGTTCATGCAACTCTGGGGTAAGGATTAACTACGTATAGCTTATAACTTTAAAATTGACGAGCTGAACTTTTAAAGTATAAAGTTCAGTATGTTTATAATCTCAAATCTACTGATTCTTTTTTTCATAATTTCACCCATTCGGGCTCAAGAGCCTATTCCAACAAAAACCGAATCGCCCCCCATAGTCAGCTGCAAGTTGAATCAGGAAAAGTATTCTAATGTTTTGGAAATTATTAAGTTTGACTCAAAATACGTAAAACATTTTGAAGCCACTAGCGAGCTACAGCACGCTCAATTTATCAAAATAGGCTCTATAACCAAAGGTCCTTGCGCTGGTGGTGATCTCTATAAAGTCGTCATTGATGTGCTTGCCGCTTGCGGTAAAACAGGTGGGCAATCAGATGAAATTTTTGCTGATGACCATATCTATGAGCCCTCTGAAAAATTTATTTTTCCTGACTGTCACCGTGCGTTTCATGCAGTTAAGCTTGAAAATAAAGCCATTTTTTTTGGTTATTACCCTTCTTTAGATTCTGAGATAATCAATAAACTTAAGGAGCGAGCTAATATCTCAATCGTGGTCACGGATGAAACAATGACCTGGGCACAAGTTCTATTTCCCAATGCTAAAGTTAAAATTGATACCAAAGAGTATTTAATTAAATCCCCAGAGTATTCAACCACTTTCGATGAAAACAGTTTCAAAAAAGAAGCGGAAGTTGTTCGTAAACTTAAACTTCTTAAAACACTACCTGGACCGATAAAACTTTATCAAGACGGTCGGCAAATTATTCTAGAAACTCCCGATCAATTGTTTACGAATGCTGTGGATCTGGGTTTATTCATTAATCCACCTTCCGGTTACACTTTCATCACCTATTGGGATTCTTTTGCAAAGAAAAATAAATTGAGTGACAAAAATTTATTTAACAATCAAGACGGTGGAAACTTTGTCATCGATCCGAAAAGCTCTTTTATAAAAAAATCCTACGATGTTTACATAAAAAATATGAAGGCGATATATTGGGATCAATATAAGTTTATCAAATCGACACCACCGATAAAATATAAGGACTTTATATATTCGAAACCTTTTTTAGTGATGACTGACCCTTTTGGTCAAAAACAGGTCTTTAAAAAATCACTGCTTACTCTGCCTGCAATGTCAGAGCCATTGATTTATCTCTATTCCAATAAGCCCATAAATGTAAAAATAAAACTAAGTCCTAAGATTGAACTCACAAGAACAAATCCTGACTATCCAGGGCAATGGAATGTTCAGATTGTTCCACCCAATCAAATAAAAGATCTCTCAACAGATCGTCATTACAGCAGTTTATTCTGGGAAGGCAGGTCTTTTTTAACACCTCCTTGGGAAGAAGGCTGGATCGTGAAACGATCTGATATCAAAACATTCTTAGATAGGATGCTTGAAGAGCAAGGTCTTAATCAGCTCGAAGCAAAAGAGTTTAAAAGATACTGGGTGCCACGGATGCAAAAAAGTCCCTACTACAAAATTCGTTTCTTTAGTGAGGAGTTTTTAAATTTCTACGCACCACTTTTAATCGAACCAAATCCAGATGTTCTCATTCGAGTTCATATGGATTTTCATCCCATTGACCAATCTGAAGAATTAAAAATGCCTGAAAAAAGAATCTTACCAAAAAGAACTGGATTTACTTTTGTTGAATGGTCAGGTTTTACTTATCAATTTCAAAATTAAACGACTACTCCAAATAAGTAACAGCATGGGGCACATTCTGCACCAGCGCATCTTGCACGTAACTAATGTGAGTCACGTCTTCTCCCCGACATCCTTGCATCGAGCAATAGTTGGAAACATTACAAGATAGCTGTGAATCGTAAACAAAATCTCGCTCACCACGAACTAAAATCCCCATCACTTCTAAAGTCTCGGAATTAAAAACCGCACTGCCTGAGTTTCCACCGTAAGTATCAAGGTTCGTTACAAAGTAACCTGTTTGTGTTCTACGGACCTGGGCTCCGTCCGCTACTTTTGTGGGAAGTCCTGCAGGATTTCCGATCACAGTGACTTCAGTGCCAACAGTTGGATAGGTCGTGGATAATTTTAACGGATCACGGCTTTTCACTTCGCGGTCCAGTTGGATCAATGCGTAGTCAACACTTCCAGTGTACTCGCGCTTGATGATGCGACTGCAGTAGTAAACGTTATCGACGGCTAAGCGTCTGGCTTGCTCAGGGTCATTAGAGCTCATCAGTGCGTAGTCAAAAACAAAGGCTGTGGTCGCACAATCAGTGACTTTAAGGCAGTGCCCTGCTGTGGCCACTAAATCTTTACCCACTAAAAAAGCCGAGCAAAAGGCCGCCACTGGCTGATCTGCGAAGGGTTCAGTGTCGCACATTTTTCGCTCGGTTTTAAAATTTCCCACAAGCACTTCAAAAAAAGCCCCTTGGCTTTTTAGTCTTCGAGTGGAAATAACAGCTGCTGTACTTTTTGCTGCATTAAGAACCGCTTGATTTTGAATTTCATAAAGATCCACCCGGTTGTCTTCTCCGTAGATGACATTGGGTTTGTAGACAGAAAATGCAGTGTTAATAAATAAAAGAGTGCTTACGACAAAAACTGAAATCCATTTCATTTTTTTAGCCTTTATGCCTCAAATCCTTTTGAGTGCATACTTAATTGAAGCAAATCAATCTATCCGTTGTCTACGCTTTATTTTGAAAAAGATAAGCGTCCATCACCACTTTTTTAATCATGGAAAATAATCCGTTGGTTCTGCTGGGACTTAGATGAGTTTCAAAACCCAATTCTTTGATGAAATCTGGTGGTGTAGATAAAATTTCTTGCGGAGTACCACCTGAGTAAATTCCTAACACCAACGCCACTAAGCCTTTTGAAATCAGTGCGTCACTATCACCTGTGTATTCAACATAACCATCTTGATTTTTTTTTGAAATAATCCAGACCTGAGACTGGCAACCTTTAACAATATTGGCATCCACTTTTTCATTTTCAGCCAGCGGTGGAAGTTTTTTTCCAAGCTCAATCAGTTTTTTATAACGATCTTCCCACTGGTTAAAGGCATTAAAATCCTGAATCAGTTTTAGTTTTTTTTCCTGAGGACTTAATCGCTCCATATTGCACCTGACTTTAAAAAATCATTTTCTAACTTTTCACCTAAATCGCCCATCAGCTCTTGAACTGCTGGTCTTTCCATCTTTTTCACAATTTCATAGCACTTAATATAAAAAGCCTGTTTATCTGTATAGTGATTCCAAAGCTTCTGGTCCAGCTTTGCGTCTAAATAATCCTGCTTCAACTCTTCTCTCGTGGCTTTTTTTCGGTTTAAAAAATCCAGCTGTTCAGAAACCTGCCGGGGGCTAAAATCCAAATTCACCAAAGCCTCTTCAGCGAACGCCATCTCAATATAGCTTAAATAATTAAGTGATTTTTCCCAAAACACTTTCCCCTTTTTCCCTTTTGAGCTTTCGCAATAAAAACTGGTGCAAACAGAGCCTTTGTTTTCCCAGATCCCGCAGTTTTGATTTTGAAGATTATAATAGGGACATAACCAGTCAGGATTTTTGCCAAATTTCTTATCTTTATATTTGTTAAAATCTACCTGGTAACTGATGGGGGCCGTGATCCCGATGGGTAAGGCATACACGCGGTTTGAAATCTTATGTTTCATTACGTTTGAAATGAAACTGGGGGACTCTTGCTCTTCTAATAAAATTTTGCCGACTAAATAATTAGGTAAAAAAGGGTGAAATGTGCAGCACTTAAGGTGATTTTCATAACGTGGCACTTGAATACAGGCCCCACAGGTGGCTTTTGATTCAATAATAGGCAAGCTTAAGACCTTAGGATTTAAAAGCTTATGATAAACACTTGATATCAGGTGAGAATATTCAGACAGCCCTGTCATTTTTTGCACCCCTCGTTCAGTTTTTAACATCTCATCTTGATAGGCCTTAAAATGAGACCTGTAAAGCCTTGAAACTTTTTATGTATTTAAGAAATGCCTCATATCAAGACTGGGCCCGGCTCTTGCTATACCTAAGTGCAGGAGTACATATGAAACACAACTTACAAACCCTGAGCTTTATCTTTGTTATGACTTTTATCATGGTTTCCACCACCATGGCTGCGACCCCTGAGGCGACAAAAAACTTTGATCTCAAGTATTTATCCCATGTCAGCCACGGAAAACTGGTCCATTCATTAAAAGTGAAAGCTTCTAGTTTTGAACAGGCCATTTCAGCGTCACGAAAACAATGCGTAAGCGACCTGATGGATAAGCGTTTTTCAGATCAAGACATTTTAGATCTTTGCAATAACCCAAGACTTTAGGATTTGACTGAAGCAACAAAGATTCTGTAATTTGGCGGAATGGGAATATTAAAAACAGTTGGTGATTTTTTGTTCGGTAAAGACCCTGATATCTTTGATGAAAAGGGCCGGGTCATGCACAAATTCCCTAAGAAAAAATGGGACGCTTGGAACAACAGAATCAAGCTAGATCCAGACTACAACTGGCGCCACCACACAGGGCTTAGCGGTTCACGCAGCCAAACTGATCAAAAAAATAAATAATGTACCCGGGCGAAAGATTTAACTCCATCACGCATTTGGTTGGTGTTTTCTTGGCAGTTGCAGGCGTCAGCGTACTGATGACCTTAGCGGTCCTCACAAAGGACCCTTGGAAAATCACCAGTTGCGCCATCTTTGGTGCGGCCATGATTTTTCTTTATGGCTTCTCCACTTTGTATCACTCCATGAAGGGTGTTTCGAAAAAAGTTTTTCAAATGCTCGACTACATCGCGATTTATTTAATGATCGCTGGTACCTACACCCCTTTCACTCTTGTGACTTTAAGGGATAAGATGGGTTGGTGGGTTTTTGGTGCTGTTTGGGGTCTAGCCCTTTTTGGAATTCTTCAAGAGATCTACCGAGTTCCGTCAAATAAAAGAAAATTAAGTTTAAGTCTTTATCTGATCATGGGCTGGCTGATTTTAACCGTCAGCAAAACTTTGTTTAGCTTGATGGCACCACCTGCCATGTTTTTTATGGTCTTAGGTGGAATCTTTTATACCAGCGGAGTTTTATTTTTCGTCAACGACGACAAATGGAAACATGCCCACGGCATTTGGCATTTGTTTGTTCTGGCGGGTTCCACTTGCCATTATTTTTGCGTTTTACTGTATGTTATCTAAATCTCTTTGCCACTTTTGCAAAGCTTGTAAGCTTTCAAGTGGGCTTTTTTCCAACAGCTTATAATCCTTAATTTCAAAGGCGATCTGCTTCAACTTTGTCACCTCTGAAGTCTCAGTTAGAAAACTGAGCTGCTGATGGGACTCTTGAGTTTGGTTTTGAACCCCCCGCTTTTTAAGATTTTTAAAAGCAAGCTCTATCACTGCATCAGGCAGGCCTGCTAATTTGGCCACTTGAATTCCGTAGGACTTTCCAGCGGGTTTCAACACAAGTGAATGTAGAAATTCAATTTTTGACTCACTCTCTCGAACACTCATGTGCGCATTGATAAGATTAGGATACTTCTCTGATAGCTCTGTGATCTCATGATAGTGGGTCGCAAAAAACACCTGAGAGATTTTTTTATTCACTAAATATTCCAGAATGGCTTCGGCCAAACTTAATCCATCATAGGTGGAAGTTCCCCGACCGATCTCATCTAAAATAACCAATGACTTAAGTCCTGAATTTTTTAGTAACTCTGAAGTTTCTGTCATCTCAACCATAAAAGTAGAAAGTCCGTCGCTCAGCTGATCTTGCGCACCTATGCGGGTAAATATTTGCTCATAAATGGGGAGTGTTGCAAGGCTAGCAGGAACAAAGGATCCCATTTGCGCCATCACTGAAATCAAAGCCACTTGCCGCATCAATGTACTTTTTCCTGCCATATTAGGACCCGTTAATAGCAAGCACTCTTGTTGTTTAAGGCTTACGTTGTTGGCCACAAAACGGGAGACCGATTTTTCCACCACAGGATGCCTGGAGGCTTTTAAATCTAATGTTTGGTCAAGACTAAATGTGGGTCTAACAAAATCACCTTCTAAAGCTAGCCAAGCAAGGGCCAGGTAAGCATCCAATTCAGCTGTGATTTGCGCAAGCCACGAAATGGGAGCTGATAATTTTAAAGCTTCCGATTTAAGTTCTTGAAAAATTTCGTACTCAAGTTCTGATTTTTTTATATCAGCTGATAGAATCTTTTTTTCTAATTCTAAAAGCTCGTCGGTGTAGTATCTCTCGGCGTTGGTCAAAGTTTGTTTTCGCTTGAAATGAGCTGGTACTTTATCTTTATGAGTATGAGTCACTTCAATGTAATAACCGAAAACATTGTTATATCTAATTTTAAGTGAACTGATCCCCGTTTCACTTTTTTCCTTGGCTTCCATATCAGCTAAAATCTGGTGCGCGTTGAGACTTAAATTCATCAATTCATCTAACGTGGGGCTTACACCTTTATTAATCAATCCACCGGATTTTAAAGTCAAAGCTGGCTCATCCACCAAGGTACTTAAAACCTTCCGGCCCCAAGCTTCTAAGATTTGATGGTCATTAAACTTTTTTCCAGCCATCTGGATTCCAGATAGAGCAATCAAAACTCCTTCAGCTAAACTTTGTAAATCCCTGGCATGTCCTGAACTTTGAGAAATTCTAGACAGCCTTCTTTCTAAATCCCCTAGTTTTGCTAAATGCTCTCGCAGTCTTTTAAGAAGTGTCAGATCACTTTTGAAATGCTGAACCTGATCAAGTCTGGATTCAATTTCTTCTTTTTGAATCAATGGAAATTGTAACCATTCCCTTAATTTACGAGATCCGGCTGAAGTTTTACTTTGATCGATTCGGTGAAACAAAGAGCCCTTCATTTCATTTTTTGAATTATAAAAAAGTTCCAAGTGTTTTTGCGTGGTCGAACTGAGTAATAATTTTGAGCCCAGTTGTTTTTCTGTAAATTTTTGTAAGTATCCTAGATCCTGATTGAGGTTATTGGATTTTACATAATCCAGTAAAAACTCTGTGGCTTCTATTTCAGCGCTTTCAAAAACACTTTTTGTGATTTGATCAGGCAGCACAAAGTCTTTTTGCTGCGAAGTCAATACCACTTCCACCACAGGAAATTTCAGTAAAGTCTTTAACGGCTCAGAGGTTAAAACATAAAAGGCTTCACCTGTGGTGAGATCTAAAAACGCAGCCTTTTGGTGATCAAAACTGCAAAGATAATAGGGTCTTGTTTGATCAAGTGAATCCACATCGTAAACCATACCAGGAGTCAAAACCCGTGTGACCGCACGCTTGACGATGCCTTTAGCCATTTTGGGATCTTCGACTTGATCACAAAGGGCCACTTTTATTCCTAGGCTTAAAAGCTTATTGATGTGCCCTGCCACTGAAAAATGCGGCACTCCGCACATGGGGGTTTCTTCTTCCGCTTTTTTATTTCTTGAAGTTAAAGTAATGCCAAGAAGTGGTGCCGCTTTTGTGGCATCGTCATAAAAAAGCTCGTAGAAATCACCCATCCGGAAAAACAGAATTTTATCGGTGTGCCCGGCTTTGATTTCCCAGTACTGCTTCATCAGTGGTGTCATAGGAAAATTTCATAACATATCTATTTTGAGACAGCAGCATTTTGCTTTGCGTTAAAATGAGACAATCCATCAAGATACTCATGATTTCGCCCGATAAGCCCAATGTCTATGTTGAACATTTTGGTTTCTATTATTTTAACTGCAATATTAGCAGGTTGTACGGCAAGTACTCCTGAAATCACATCTTTAGCCAGTGACTTTAGATTTTTCCAAATTGATAGAAAAGAAATGCGTCTACAAACAGCTGCGGACCTCACCACCATCACCATCACCGCGAAATGCCTGATGAATCAAACTGAATTTTGGTATGAACTTCCTGATCTTGCGGCCCCTGTTCCGTGGACTCTGGTTCCCACTGCGCCGTCAGCTCCTTTTGTCAGTGTCACCAACAACTGTGCTTCTTCAAGATCTGTGGAATTTGTTCTAGATCTTTCAAGCTACTCTGATTTCACAGCTCTTTTATCCAACTCAAGTTTGAAGCAAGTTATACGTTTCCGAGACACCAACATCACAGGACTTTCCACCGAGCAACAAATTGAGTTTTATTCCAGCTCCAAGGCCCCCACCGAGAGATTTATTTTAGGTGGAGGAATTAACAATCCCGTTGATTCTGGAACTTTTAGATTGCGTGGGCGAATCACAAGTCTAGCAGTGAACCAAGAAGCTGTAAGTGGAACCTACTCATTACGCGGACGCGTGGTGGTGGACCAATGATTTTAATTTTGTTGGTTTTATCTCAATCTTTGTTTGCTCAAACAGTGCTTCGCTACGAAGGCTATTTGGAAAATAGCGGAAGCCCGGTTGATGCACTTTCGCAAAATTTTAATGTCAGCATCATGAAACCAGGGTGTGCGACACCACTAATGGCTACAACCGCAACAGCTGACATCGTGGCTGGTGAATTTAATATCGCCCCTTCGTTTACGGATTCTAACTTATTTTCTGAGCGCATGAATCCCAACTACATTTTTGGTGCGGGTGCTTGTGCCGTTGCTGGACCAGCACGAGAAATGCAGATCGTTTGGAGTGGTCAAACTTTCAATGTGGCTATCAACGATGCTGTCAGAGCTAGTTTTGCTAATCGTTCTGCACTTTTGGGAGCTAGAAGTGAAAGTGAATTTTTACGAATTGTGACCAATACAGGGTACTCACCATTAAGTACTGCACAAGTGTCCACACTTTTGGATTTAGTTTCAGGCAATTATCTCAATTCTTCATCAGCTTTTGCTGGTGACGTGACAGGTAGTTCTGGTGCCACAGTGGTTTCCAGGATTCGTGGAGTGAATGTGGTAGCGACGGCTCCCACACTTAATCAGGTTCTCAAATTTGATGGAACAAATTATGTGCCTTCAACTGATGCGACTGGTGCCAGTGGTCCTGCTGGTTACGGGACTGCGGGATTAGTTAGTGTTCTAACGAATCAAACAGTAAGTGGTTTAACTATTGATGCAGCTGGTGTGCTATCAATGCCGAATTTAGGAACTCCAGGAACTTACGGGTCTAATTCCCAAGTCCCTGTTTTTACAACTGATACAAAGGGTCGCGTAACAGGGGTTGTGAACACGACAATTGATGATTCAACAAAGCTTCCATTAGTGGGAGGGACTTTAACTGGTCCGTTGACGATTGGTGCAAGTAACATTTCAAACGTTGGTTTTTCAGGAACAAGTTTTCGTGGAAGAAGTTTGATTGTTGATGATGACGACAGTTCTAATAATGCCACATTACGAGTGCCATCCAGTTTAGCAACTAATTACACTTTGACATTACCACCTAATGTTGGTGCTGCTGGTGAAGTTTTAACAACCAACGGAGCAGGTGTTTTAAGTTGGACTGCACCAATCGGTGGTGGAAGTGATGTTACTGCTTTACCGTTTAACTACATAACGACTCTAAACAACTATAACATCTCAGTTGGGATACAGACAGAAAGCAAAACAGGTATCGGCTTTTATGGTCGAATTCTAAGAGCAGATGGTACACCAGTTAGCAGCGCAACTACTGAATTTAGAATTCGAATTAAGTCACCTGGCTCTGAGGGATGTTTACTTTACGAAGAATTCCAGACGAAAAATTTAACCTTAAGTAGCGGAACATTTTCAATCAATGTTGGTGATACTGATGAACCTTCTCGAGTTCCTATTAACATTACAAATCCACTCACAGCTTCTCCCTTTACATTAACTCAAGTTTTCTCGAACAGGTTTCCATTTGTTTCTGGATTAAACTGTGATGATGCCTCTGGCACTTACACACCTGCTTCTAACCACGGCCGAGTTATGGCAATCCAGTTCCGTGAAAGTGCAATTGATATCTGGGAATCAGTCCCCAATTTACCATTTAATGCTTTAACTTATGGGAGTCAGTCACTTGAGGGCTTCAGAGCTAATGAATTTTTGAAAATTGATCCCTTGGCAACATATCCAACATTAACCCCTGGGAATGTGAATTCACTAATTGATTTAGTGACTGGTGCTAGTAATCTTTATTTAAGGCCAACAACAGCATTTAGCGGTGACGTATCAGGAACTTTTAATACAACAACTGTTATCCGGTTAAGAGGCCGTGAATTATCAACAGCAGTACCCAACACTGGCGATGTGCTGACTTATAATGGGGCTCAATGGATTCCTCAACCACAAGTTGCTACTGGAGTTACAAACGTGACTTCAACAAACAGCTATTTAACAGTAGCATCAGGTTCAACAATTCCAACTCTTACCTTAAATGTTGGAACAGCTTCCAATATGGTGGCAGCTGGTGATGATGTTAGAATAGTAGGAGCCTTGCAAAGCAGTGATTACAACGCTGATGTTATCCCTGCAGCTTCTTGTACACCTTCACAAACTTCCTATTGGAATACAGTATCTGGAACTTGGGCCTGTCAGAGTATCAATATAAATATTGGTGGAATACCTTTAATCAATGGCTTGGGTCTTGATATTAATGGCTCTATCACACAAAGAGGCATGACAGCACCTGCTGTATCTCCTGCTGGCCAAGGACGAATATACTTTGATTTTATATCCAACAAATTTAGGGTTTCTGAAAACGGTGGGGCCTACGTTGATCTTTTACCAACGGCCACACCTCAAGGTGTTAGATTCCCCACTTCAGACACAATTGGAGCTTCAATCGCGATTGGTGATAATGCACTCGATGGACAAACTGTTCCAGCCATTTACAGCAATATTGCCATTGGTTACTTATCCATGTCTTCACCACTCAGCTCAACAGCTGATGAAAACGTAGCTGTTGGTCGACAAACTTTGGCTGCAGTATCTAGCGGATTTCAAAATACAGCCATTGGCACTCGCTCAATGCTTACGAACACTTCAGGTAGCCAAAACACTTCTTTAGGATTTGAATCAGGGCAATTTTTAGTTGGAAGTGGGAACACAGCTTTAGGCAATAGAACTTTAGAGTCCACAGCGGGTGATGCTAACTCTGCCGTCGGATCAAATTCACTGCGATATGTCGATAATGGAGATTTCAATACCGGAATCGGAGCTGACTCAGGGCTTAATTTAATTAATGGCTCAAGAAATACATTTTTAGGTTTTGCTGCAGGAAGCTCTGCAGCTGGTGGAAACAACAATGTGTTTATTGGAAATGAAGTGGGTGGATCAGTACCCTCAACTGGTAGTAATAATATTTTAATTGGAACAAATGATTTAGTTGTTTTGCCTTCTGCTTCAACAAATAATCATCTTAACATCGGCAATCTTTTATTCGGCGTTCTTTCTCCAGCTAATGAAAAGAAACTCAAAATTGATGGTGGACTTGTTTTAAACGGAAGACCCAATGCTGATGTGAATTCGAATATATCATCAACAAATGAAGCTAATTTATTTTATGATCAAGATTTAAACAGAGTCCGAGTTTCAACTAATAGCTCTGTATTTGCTGATGTTTTGGTTTCTAATCAACCTGCAACTGCACCCAATTTTATTTCTGGCAACTCTGGTTCGGCTACCAGCCCTGTATTTCGAGGCCCCAGCTCAGCAAATACAGGAATTTATTTTCCCCCATCAAACACAATTGCATTTAGTAATAGTGGAACAGAAAGTATGGTACTTGATCCGGGTGGAAACGTAGGTATCGGTATAAGCTCACCACTAGCAAGGCTGCACGTTAACGGCCCTGTGAGAATTGGAAACACCGGTACAAACATTTCTGCCATAAGAGTTTGTAGTAGTCCAGCCATCTCTAATTCACCAGCTGTTTTTATAAATTGCTCTGGAAACACAACTTCTTCCACTTGTAATTGCCAGTGGCACATACCACCCGCACAACCTATCACCTATGTCGAGCCAACAGGCAGTGGTGTAACAGTCAATTTTCCAGCTAACGCTATGGGTGTTCCTGCAAACGCAATTCGCTGCGTCTGCTATAACTAACCCCCCAGCGCCCCTAAAAGCTTCGTATAAATCCCATCAAAGCCCCCGTTCGACATAATCATCACCATATCCCCCGACTTTGCACCGCTCGATATATCTTTGATAATCCCATCCACACCACTATAAACCTTGGCGTGTTTACCTGATTTCGAAATATCACTCACCAACTCTGCAGAAGAAAATCGATCGGTCTCATTCAGCTTTGATTGATCAAAGGCCTCTGCGATTAATACTTCATCAGCCAGTGAAAAGGCTTTTGCGTATTCAGCTTGAAAGATCTTTCTTCTTGAGGTGGCAGACCTTGGCTCAAACACGGCCCATAGTTTTCTTGTGGGGTATTTGGCTTTAATTCCCTTGATGGTTTCTTTCACCGCCGTGGGATGATGGGCAAAATCTTCGATCACTAAAACTCCGCGGGGTTCACCCAAGACTTCTTGTCTTCGTTTAATACCTTTAAATGTCTCAAAGGCTTTCTTCACATCATTTTGGTCGATTTTTAATAGATAACTTGTGGCAATCACGGATAACGCATTTAACACATTATATTCACCCGACAAAGGAAGCTTGTAGACTCCCCAATCCGTATTTTTAAATGTGACTTGAAATTCCGTAGAGCTTTCCGTGGTTTTTAAAATCTTAGCCTGCAAATCCCCTTTATTAAGACCGTAACTAAATCCAGGAGCTTTCAAATTTGGCAAAATCGATTTGATGTTTTCATCTTCGGCCCAGTAAATCAGACTGCCATTTTGTGGAATTAGTTTTAGAAGCATGGTGAAGGCTTCTTTGACATGATCCAGATCGCGGTAAATATCAGCATGATCAAATTCGATAGAAGTGAGAATTCCAAATGTCGGCTTATAGTGGATAAATTTTGGGACTTTATCAAAAAAGGCTGTGTCATACTCATCGCCTTCGATGACAAATAAATCACTTTCTGGATTTCTAAAACTTTGAGCAAAGTTTTTTGGAATGCCGCCAATCATGTATCCTGGTTTTTTGTTTGCCACTTCGGACACCCAAGTCATCAGTGACGAGGTTGTGGTTTTCCCGTGCGTGCCTGATACACACACGCAGGTTCTGTGATCAATGATCACATCCCCCATAGCTTTAGGCAGTGATGTGTAATCAATTTTAAGTTTTAATAACTCTTCAGCCTCTGGATTATTTTTTGAGATCACATTTCCTACGATCACAAAATCAGGGCGAGGATTTAAATTTTCAGCTTTGTAACCAATTTGAATGGTGATGCCTAAACTTTCAAGCTGTGTCGACATTGGTGGATAGGGATTTTGATCAGAGCCTGTGACATGAAACCCTCGGTCTTTCAGCAATCCTGCAAGGCTTGCCATGGCTGTTCCACAAATTCCCATCAAATGAATATGCGCCCCTTTTTTTAAATTTTTCATGCGGACTTCCTTAACCCTTCCACTAACCAATTATGAATCTTAGGTCGTAGATTTTTAAAGCCTGTGTTTTCCCGGCCGTAAACCAAGCGGTTACTTAATACACAAACAGCCAAATCGATTTTTGGATCATACCAAACGCTTGTACCTGTAAAGCCCGTGTGCCCTATGGATGATAAATCAAAATAATGACCGCAGCTACTAGCCCCAGGAGTAGGCATCATAAATCCTAAGGCCCAATCACCCTTACCCTCTTCCACCGCTCTTTTTGCAAACAACAAAGCTGTTTTTTGTCTGATTTCGTATCTGGCAATTCCCATCATCTGTGATCTTAAATGAAGAACATACCATCCCAAGTCCTCAATGGTCCCAAAGAGTCCCGCGTGTGAACTTACGCCCCCCAAGGCCCACGTGTTTTCATCGTGAACTTCTCCTTGCAGAAGTCTTTTTCTCCAGGGGCATTCTTCCGTGGGTGCATAGTGTTCTTTTTTAAAAAGTGGAATGTTGTTTTCATGAAAATCCATAGTAGTTCCGTTGTAGAAAAGATTTTTCACATCTTTCCACACATCAATCATAGGTTTTTGATAAATCTCTTCCAATACAAAACCTAAAAGCAAAAAATTGAGATCTGAATAAAGGGATTTATCGAAATTTTTGAGCGGACTGGCTTCTAGTAGCAAACGCTTAAGATCTTGTCTTTTGTCGCTAATGGAATGATTGACGTTTATATTTTTATAAAATGGAAACCAAGCCTGATAGCCCGTGTAATGGGACATCAAATCTTTTATTAAAAAATCATGGGGAAACCACTTCAAGCGCTCACTGACTTTGGTTTTTAAATTCCAAAGGCCCTTATCAAAAGCCAGCATCATGGCTTGAGTGGTGAAAATGATTTTAGTTAAGCTTGCAAAATCATAATAAGGAAAGGTTTGTCCCAAAGCGATGTCACAAACGATTTTTCCATTTTGATAGGCCCTCACCTGCACACCAGGAGTCACGTCTTTTAATTCTTTTTCAATCACTAAGGATAGATTTTTTTCCATTGTGGTCATTCGCATGGCTTAACTCCTGTTGGAACAATCAATGATGATTTTTTTCCAAGCTGTAATGTGGCTTTTGTTCCAAGTGGCAAAATTCTTTGATTGATGTCATGCCCGCACTCAAGCCCCTGAAGCACAGGAAAACTTTGCAAACTCGCCCATTTCTTTAGTAACTCAGGTGTTTTTGAAGGCTTACCTTCGGGTTCAAGATCTTGTATGAAATGCCCTAGTACAACAGCTTTACAATTTTTAAAAGCTCCTGCTTGTTCGAAATGAAACAGCATTCTGTCCACTCGGTAGGCTCGCTCTCCGATTTCTTCAAACATCACTATTTTATTTTGAAACTTCAAAGCCTCTTTTGTTCCCAAATGGGATTCAATGACTTTTAAATTTCCACCGACCACAGCAGCTGTTAGCTTTTTATTTGTTTTTGCCGCTTGATTCAGTGGCACTAAATTTTCAAAGTGAACCTGATTGGTTTTACCAGTGATAACATTTAAAGTTTCAGCTAAAATATTCTCTGGTACCAAACCCTTTGCGATTCTATCCAAAAGAGGTCCGTGAAAGGTGCTCCATTTCCATTTTTGAATGGCGTAACTATGCAAAGATGTGATGTCGCTGATACCAATCAGAATTTTTTTATGAGGCTTACAGTTTTTTAAAAAAGGCAGCAATCGGTTACTGCCGTAACCTCCACGTAAAAACCAAATGGCTTCAGAATCTTTTTTTTCGAATGCTGTGATTAAATGCTTGGCTCGAATGGCATCCGAGTTCGAATGCAATAAGTCAGGCCCTAACAAATTCTTTGGCACACGAGTTCTAAAACCTAAATTTTCAAGCCAACGAACTCCGGCTTGTAATTCTTCAGTTGAGCACCCAAAACCAGGTGCCACAATATCAATCAAACTGTTTTTTTTTAAATGAGGGTGCATCCCTCAAATTGTGCCACTAGATGGGGCTTTGAATCAATCTCTCACTCGTGTGGGATATTTCTCATCAAAACAGGCTGCGCAAAACCCAGCTGGCCCTTCGCCTAGGCTTTCAAACATCCCCTCTAAACTTAAATACGCAAGCGTATCGGCCCCTACCATTTTTCTGATTTCATCCACACTTTTATGAGAGGCCACCAACTGAGATTTTTCAGGCGTGTCCACTCCATAGTAGCATGGGCTTTTTGTTGCAGGGCTTGCGATTCTTAAGTGCACTTCTTTGGCTCCAGCTTCACGAAGCAGCTGAATAATTTTTTTCGATGTGGTGCCTCTGACCAAAGAATCATCGATCACAATAATTTTTTTATTTTTTAATAAATTCATTTGTGGATTCAGCTTGATTCGCACTCCTTGATCCCTTGAACCTTGCAAAGGCTGAATGAAAGTACGGCCCACATAATTATTTTTTGTAATCCCCCACTCAAAGGCAATCCCACTTGCTTTTGCGTATCCGATGGCTGCCGCCACCCCACTGTCAGGAACAGGAATGACCATGTCGGCTTCCACAGGAAATTCCTTGGCCAATTGGGCGCCAAATTTTTTCCTCGATTCATATACACTGTGACCAAAAACATAGGAATCAGATCTGGAAAAGTAAATCATTTCAAAGACACATCTGGCTTTCTTCGAGTCATTTTTAAATTGAATCGATTCCAAACCTTGATTAGATATGATCAGCATTTCACCGGGCTCAATTTCACGGATGTATTTTGCACCCACCAAATCAAGGGCACAGGTTTCAGAAGCCACCACATAAGAGCTGTCACCTATCTGACCAAGTACGAGAGGTCTAAAGCCCATGGGGTCCCGAATGGCCACCATCTGATCGGCTCCCAACCACACCAAGCTATAAGCCCCTTGTACCCATTCTAAAGTTTGCGGCAAAGTTTTGGCCCAGTTGGCCCCACCGATCCGAGATAATAAATGCAAGAAAATTTCCGTATCCGATGTGCCTTGAAAAAGAGCTCCTTGTTTTTGCAAGTTTTCCCTGAGCTCTTTTGAATTCGTTAAATTTCCGTTATGAGCCACAGCCAAGGGTCTTCCTCTGACATCCGCTTTTAAGGGTTGAGCATTCATCAGTAGATTTTGCCCTGTGGTCGAGTACCTGACGTGTCCGATGGCAGCCTTACCTTTTAAACTGGACCAATTAAACTGATCAAAAACTTCGCTCACAAGGCCTAAGTTTTTATAAATTTTTAAATCCTGTCCGTCGGTGGAAACAATGCCTGCGGATTCTTGACCTCGGTGTTGCATGGCAAACAGACCAAGATGGGTGAGCTCTGCACTTTCAGGATGATTCCATATTCCAAAAACTCCGCACTCATCATGAAACACATCATCATTTTCTTTTAACATTCAAGATCCCAATGCTGGTTAAAATTTTTCGCTGCTATCTGAGGCTGGTATTTATTTTCTTGATCTAACTTTTTTGTAAACCCAATGAGTTCAAATTCAAGATTTAACTTTTTCCAAAATCCATCCTCAGCGGCCACAAGCATACGGTAAAGCCCTTCTTGGATGGGATCCGTTAGGTCACAGTAAAATCCCCCTTGGCGCATTTCATAAAGGGCGTACTCAATTCCTTTCTCTGTCACAAGCCTAGCTGAATTGACATTTTCGCACACACTTAAATAATGAAGAGCTTTTTTATAAATGTCTTGAGGACTGAACGGTTGATCCAGCTTTTGAAAATGAATCACACCCACTTGCAGCGAGGCTTTGGTGAAGTGATCTTGAATCACAAAATTTGATTTTGATTTTAAACCCACCACACCGACTGCAGGAGTGGGGCAGATATTTTTATTATCTGTTTCATTGTAAAAACTGACGTTTCCACTGATCACAGGAGCTTGCCAAATTTGAGAACACTCGGAAATCGCATTAACACTGGCCACAAATTCTGACATCACATTTTTTTTCTCTGGATTACCAAAGTTCAAACAATCGGTCATCGCTTGCGGGACAAACCCCTGAGCCACCAATTTTAAACAGGGCTCAAGAACCGCATCATAAGCTCCTAGTTTTGGATCATGACGAAGAAGCCAGGGCCTTGCCCCTAAGGCCACTCCTAGGGATCTGTTCGATTTAAGCTTGATGATCGCCACAGGGTGCCCTGCCGTTTGCTGGGATCTGAGTCCCACTCGCTGATCATACTGCTGATAAATCCAATGGGGCTTCATCCACTGGTCTTTTTTCTGTTCCAACAAAGTTTTTAAAATTTTTAATTCTTTAACTTCTAATTTTTCATGATCTCTTTGGTACTGAGGGGCTTGATCCACAATCAGAGTAGGATCAATTTCTAAAACCACTTCCCCTTTCCATTTCAGCTGTATGTTTCGTCCACTGACGACTTCGCCGATAATGGAAAACTCGAGACCCCACTTATCGTATATTTTTTTGAGCTCATTAAAATTTTTAGGCTCACACACCAAAAGCATTCGCTCTTGGCTTTCCGATAATAAAATCTCTTCTGGTCCCACTCGATCATCCCTGAGTGGAATTTTAGAGAGATCTAAGTGAAAGCCCACTTCACCCCTGGCTGCCATTTCAAAGGATGAAGACGTAAGCCCTGCAGCTCCCATGTCTTGCATGGCCACCACAAGATTTTTATTTAAAGCCTCTAAACAGGCCTCGATCAAAAGCTTTTCATAAAAAGCATCCCCGATTTGAATGGTGGGTTTTTTTGATTCAATATTTTCATCAAAACTCTCGGAGGCCATAGAAGCTCCGTGCACACCATCAGCTCCGGTTTTGGCCCCCACATAAACCACAAGATTTCCAATACCTTTGGCTTTGGCCGAAACCATTTTTTGATTATTTTCAAAAAGACCTAAAGCAAAAGCATTCACTAAAATATTTTGATTATAATCCGGATGACTGTGTGTAGCCCCGGTCATGGTGGGTACACCCACACAATTTCCGTAATAAGAAATTCCTTTGACCACACCCTTTAAAAGCGACTTCATTCTTGGACTGGTGGATTCTCCAAAACATAAATAGTTGGCTAGCATGATGGGTCTGGCCCCCATGGTGAAGATGTCTCTTAAAATTCCTCCCACACCGGTCGCAGCCCCATGAAAAGGTTCAATGAAGCTTGGATGATTATGACTCTCCATTTTAAAAGCGATACTTTCGCCTTCTCCTAAATCAAAAACTCCCGCATTTTCGCCTTCTTCAGTTAAAATTCTAGAATCACTCGATTTAAATTTTTTTAAAAAAACTTTTGAGGATTTGTAACTGCAGTGCTCACTCCATAAAGCTGAAAACAAAGCCCATTCGAGACCTTGAGGCTCACGGCCTAGAATTTTTTTTATTTTTTCAAATTCTTCCGGGCGAATTCGGTATTTTTTTAGTTTTAAAGCCAAAACTTCCATCCGTCAGTTCCTCCCATCCAGTCTAAGTAAGCTCTTTCCGGGTGAGGCATAAGCCCCTTCACATTTCCTGATTTGGACTGTACACCTGCAATTTGATCCACAGAGCCATTGATGTTCTCTTCATAGCACCACAAAACTTGGTCCTGATCCCAAATTTTTTTAAGCTCATCATTTGAGGCCCAAAAGCGACCATCCCCGTGAGCCACAGGCAATTGGATCACTTTTTGGTTCTTGGGACTTTTTAATCTGGCCCAAGAATCAATAAACAAAGACTTTTCATTTTGTAGTAAAACACCTGGAAGCAGTCCTGCTTCACACAAAATTTGAAAGCCATTACAAATACCCAGCACAGGTTTTCCAAACGATGCTAGTTCTTTGACACTTTTCATCACGGGACTTCGAGAGGCTAAAGCTCCTGAGCGTAAGTAGTCTCCAAAACTAAAACCTCCTGGCACCACACAAGCTTCAACAGAATGAATATCAAACAAATCCTGATGCCACAAAAACTCTGGATTATGATCCTGATCAGTGAGCCACTGAAACACATCTCGGTCGCAATTGGTTCCAGGGAATTGAATCACTCCAACTTTCATAAACCCTCAATTTCAAAGGTTTCAACAAGTGGGTTGTAAAGTCCTTCTTGAATAATTTTTTTTAAAATCTCTTGGTTATTAGCACTTACAGAATCATTAAGACTGACTTCAATTAATTTTCCTACACGTACCTTTTCAACGGGGTGCTGATGGTTTTTTAACATCTGATAAACCGCTCGGCCTTGGACATCTAAAACTTCAGCTCTTGGTAATATCCTAACAAAATAAGTTTTCATTTTTTATCCTTTAAGTTTTTTGTCCTATAGGTTTTATAAACCCATCCGTTTTGCAATTTCTAAATAGGCTTGCTCAACAGAACCTAAATCCCTTCGAAAAACATCCTTATCCAACTTGGCATGGGTGGTTTGATCCCAAAGTCTGCAACTATCCGGAGAAATTTCATCGGCTAAATAATACTGGCCCGATTCATCCATCCCAAGCTCCACTTTAAAATCAATCAACTTCACACCAAGGCTTAAAAAATAGGAAACTAATACTTGATTAATCTTTAAAGCCATCTCTGTGCATTTGTTCAATTGCTCAAGTGATAATATATCAAGAGCTAGAATTTGATTCTCAGTCAGTAGTGGATCACTTAAGGCATCATTTTTTAAATAAAATTCAACGATTGGATTTTTAACTTTTTGCCCCTCGGGAATTCCAAGTCTTGCGGCTAAGGATCCTGCAACAAAATTTCTCACAACCACTTCCACGGGCAGCATTTTTAATTTTTTCACCACAATTTGTGACTCGTTTAAAGATCTTACGAAATGATGGGGGATATTTTTTTGACTTAAAAGGGAAAAAATCTGATTGGAAAATTTTAAATTCAAAGCCCCTTTACCTTGAAAAGATCCTTTTTTCTGAGCATTGAAGGCTGTCAAACTATCTTTAAATTCCATCACCACCAGACCCGGTTCGAAATCATAGATTTTTTTGGCTTTGCCTTCATAAATCAGTTTCATAAAATCCTTTTTCTTATTTTTAATTCTAGTAATTTTTTAAGTCTGGTCTGAATGGTTTTTAAATATCTTTTGGCTTGAAAAAGATCTTCCACTTCTTTGGGTTTTAAAATCTTTTTGAGCTCTTGATCTTTAAGTACTGATTTTTTTAAAGAGTCTCCTTGTCCCAAGGAATGACTGAGTCTTTGCACATGAAAATAGGCCTGCTCTCGGGTCAGTCCTTTTTCCACCAGTTTTAAAAGCAGATGAGAGCTATAAACAAGGCCTTGGGTGGCCTCGAGATTATCAAGCATCTTTTTTTCATTCACATGTAAACCATCTAAAATGGTTTTCATCCGGTTCAAAGCATAGTCACATAAAATAAAACCATCCGGGAATATCACCCGCTCCACACTGGAATGGGAAATATCTCTTTCATGCCATAAGGCGATGTTTTCATGGCTAGCAACAAGGTAGCCTCGAAGTAACCTTGAAAGCCCTGTGATATTTTCACTGCTAATGGGATTTTTTTTGTGAGGCATGGCACTTGACCCCTTTTGCCCCCGTGAAAATCCCTCAATCACTTCACTAACTTCAGTTCTTTGTAAGTGTCTGAGCTCAACAGCTAAGCGCTCTAAAAAGGACATGACAAAACTTAAGGCAGTAATCACTTGGGCATGGCGGTCGCGAGGGATCACTTGTGTGGCAAAAGTTTCAGGCGTTAATTGAAGCTTGATGGCCACTTTTTTTTCTAATTCTTCAGGAAGGCTTGAATAGGTCCCCACAGCTCCGCTGAGTTTACAAATTTTTGCTGTCGCTTGGGCTTGCAGTAGTCTTTCTTCGCACCTGACAAGTTCCGCATAAAAACCTGCCATCTTATAGCCAAAAGTGGTGGGCTCAGCTGCCATCCCGTGAGTACGCCCTAAACATAAAGTCGTTGCATGCTGTTTGATTTTTTTCTTTAAGCTAAGTTTTAAATCCTGAATATCAGCTAAGATCAGCTCTGTGGCCTCAAAAATTTGTAAGCTCATGGCCGTATCGATCACATCAGAACTTGTCAGACCAAAGTGAACATACTTTCCATATTCGCCCACAGACTCCATAAGGTTTTGAACAAAGGCTGCCACGTCATGTTTTGTGACTTGCTCGAGTTCACGAATTCTTGTGACTTGAAATTTCGCTTTCTTTTCAATGGCTAAAGCAGCAGCTCGGGGAATGATTTTAAGTTTGGCCTGCTCTGATGCCACTGCCACTTCCACTTTTTTCATTAATGAAAAGCGATTTTGCTCGTTCCAAATTCGGCCCATTTCATCTCGGGTGTATCGCTCGATCACGGGTTTTGCTCCTGCTGTTTTAAGGTCTGGCTTTTACTTTTTCGCCATTCCACTAGTATAAGTTCAAATATTTTCTTTTGATTTTGAAATCGATTCAAACTTAAAAAATGCTCCCATACTTCAGGGCCATCAAAATAAATATTTTTTTGTCTGAAACTTTTTGTTTTTAATTTCTGAGTGTACTGGCTAACAGGTCTTGGACCCAATTCTTTCGATGTGTAGCTCATCTCTTGGGGATCAAAAATAAACTCAAATTTCATTTTTTCATTGCGAGATTGAATTTTAACTCTTAGATCTTCTTTCATACGGTTTAAATAGGCTTGATGAAATCTTTTGGAATCAGGAATACGAATCCAAGCATCAAATTGATTTTTTAAAACTGTTCGGTGGATCACGATAAATTCAGAATGCGTTAACATCAGCGCTGGGTTTTCAACCAGCAGCATATGCTCAGGCCAACTTTGAGTGGTGGACTCATTTTCCACTTGAAACCGGTACCTGATCCAAGCCCACTCGGGTTTATTGACTTCAAGACCAAAAACTTTTTCTCGCACACGAAAACTCATGTGATCTGTTTCATAGGAAGTCAGACCCCAAACTAAACTTTGAGTTTTAATCACACCGCTGATGGCTCCACGAACTTCTAAGCCTGATAAAGAATCAAGTCCCGTCTGCACAATGTCTAATATTTCTGTGTCATTCCAAACCTGAACATTTTGTGATTTTAACCAATCACGTCTGGCATTCAGACCTGACCTCGAGGGAAACATCACAGTCATGGGACCTTCTAAAGAAACGCGGCTCGTTTTTAAATGATCCGGATGCCAATCCAAAAACCTTGTGCTGTAAAAGGATTTTGATAGCCAAGCCAACCACTGAGAATTAAAATCATTCATTTTGGAATAGGCCGTATCTGATGGCATCCACCCACGAATTTTCATTTGATGCTGACTGAGGGGCCCTCGTAGTGCCACAGGCCCACCCTCTTTGGTCCAAACCACAAGTCCACTCGCACAGGACACAGGTAAATCCCCTTGGGAATCCACTTCTTGCCAAGCTCCCATGACTTTATCGGATGTGATTTCACCCAAGGGACCTTCTCGGTCTTCCAGTGGCCACATCCCTAGCTTTTCTGTCACATCAATCAGTAAAGTATTAAGACCCGAGCGTCCCAACTCACAGGCCAGGGCTTCTAACTGACCAAAGGAGCTGACCAAAATAACATCAAAGTGATTCATTATTGATCACCTCTCTGACCAGGCTTTGCTCTGTCCAAGAAAGCTTCAAGCGAGACTCTTGAAAGTTTTTAAAGTCTGATAAAAATTTTCTTTGTTTAATAATAGGTCCTGCATCTACTTTTTGAGTCACAATATGAACTGTTGCTCCTAAAGGGTTTTGCTCAGCAAAGGCTTTCTCAAAAGCTTGTAATCCTGGATAACTGGGAAGAAGACTAGGATGTAAATTAAAAATTTTATTTTTCCAAAGATGAATAAAAGTCTCTGGGATAATTTTCATAAAACCTAAACAAAATATTTTCTGAATACCTAAATCTGTTAACTTTTGATTGAGATGATTCCAATCCACAGGATTTTCAATCACATAAGTGGGAACTCCCATGCGTCTTGCTTTACCAAGTCCGGGTGCCTTTGCTTGATTAGAAAAAACATGAATCTGCATGGAATCAGAAACGAGATCCAGAACCGCTTGCAAATTAGAACCTGTGCCTGAAATAAAAAGGGCCCACTTTGTGACTTTCACTTCAAACTCTTGTGTAAGTTAAATTCTCCAGGAAGCACTATGAAATCAGGCTCTTTTACCTCAGAGCTTATGACTTCTCCCAGTTTCCAAGTTTTTTGCTTTTCAGATAAGGCCATGGATTGAAAATTTTGACTTTCACTGGGCGAAATAAAAACCACAAAGCCGACTCCACAGTTTAAAGTGTTCAGCATCTCAAGATCAGACATCTGAGTTCTGTTTTGCACTTCACAAAAAAGTTCAGGAAAAGCAAAAGGCTTGATCTCAGCTTTTGTAAATTCTGGTAGCACTCGAGATATGTTTTGAAAACCAGAACCCGTAATGTGGGCCGCCGCTTGAATCTTAAGTTTTTGTTTTTTTAAGCTTTTAATAAACTTCACATATAAAGCAGTGGGGATAAGAAGTTGATCCATCCACTTGTCTAAATCTTTGCTAAAAATTTGCCTTAGCAAGCTGTAGCCATTGCTATGAAAACCAGAACTTGGCAGGGCCCAAATTTCAGTGCCGACTTTTACATTATGGGCACCCCAAATAGCATCTTCAGAAACAAAACCCGTTGAAAAACCTGCGCAATCAAATTCACTTTTTTGATAAAGACCTGGCATTTCAGCTGTTTCACCGCCGATCAAAAGACACTCCGACTGCTTACAAGCTTCTTTCACACCTTCTAAGAAGTCTTTCAGTAATTCCAGATCCAATTTTCCACTGGCCCAGTAATCCAAAAAATAATAGGGATCCCCGCCCGTACAAATAAGATCATTCACGTTCATGGCCACCAAGTCCTGGCCCAAACCCCTCACTTTTCGTGTTTGTGCCGCTAGCAGGGCTTTCGTTCCCACTCCGTCAGCACAACTCACAAGCAGCGGGTTTTTATAAAGACTTGAAGGAATTCGAGTCAGCGACGCAAAGCCACCTATTCCTTGAACCACAAGATCCGATGTGACAGCTGATTTTTCCAGCCAATTCACAAGATCGTCACCGGCTTGAACGTTAACCCCAGATTTTTGATAGGCTTGATTTGAATTTTCCATTTTGTGTTTTTAAGTTTATTGAAAACGCTCGGTAAAACAATGAAGAACAAGAATGACTCAATTTGGCACAACTCAGTCTTAACATTTCCTCTATGAAAATCTTTTGTCTCAAAAATGAACAAGCCTAATCTTGACGAATATTTGACCTTGGCGAGAGTCATGACAATACTAGATAATATTAAACAGGGGGGAATTGTCCCATGATACCTAAAATTAGGCGCTTTTTTTCATTTTTCGTTTTGGCTTGTCTGGTGACTTTCCCTCAGGCCGCCTGGTCTCAGCTTGATTCCGAAGAGGCCTACGATCCGTTTGCTGATTACAGTGAATTTGATGAAGCCTCGGACGAAGAAGCTGACATCAACTTTTTTAAAAACGGGCGGTTTCTGACTGCTGGTCTTGCTCTGGGTCCTCAGACGTTCACTGGAGGGATGGCCAGTGCTTACGGTGATGCACCGGTGCTGGGAATTACGTTGTCCTACTTTTTTGATCTTAGACTTGCCTTATCTCTGGGTCTGATGACTTCCGATCACTCTGTGAAAATTAAAACCACCGGTGAGACATTAACAGGCAATGTGGGAATCAACGAAGTCAATGTGCACTTGAAGTACTATTTATCCACACAAAATATGGTTAAAGGCATTGCAGATTTGAACCCCTATGTGATCGGTGGATTTTCTCAAGTGACTCGCAGTTATTCCATCGCAGAACTTCAATCCCAAAGCCGGGAATCAGCCCCCTCAACTGATTTTGGTGGTGGTATCGAAATTCCTCTACTTCGCCGTAAATCCTTTTTCGGCTTTCAAGCCATCTACCACTACATCAGTTTCGCCGACGAAAATAAACGTGGCATTACTGATTCAGCAGGCGATCAACTTTTATTAAAAAAATTAGATGGCGATTATATCAACTGGCAACTGATCCTAGGCATGAACTTCTAGGGTACCAGGCACGTTACTGCCCCGCGTCTGTCCGGTTATCCGGACAGCAAGAAGCGTTTAAAACCTTATGAACTCTATGGGATGGTAATCCCCGCTTTTGGTTTTCGGAAATTTCAACACTTTTTTGTGCAGAGCTGTTTTAAATGTCTTCAGCAAATCCGTGGGAATTGCTTGATTCACCCAAGCCAATTCTTTTTCATCAAAAAAAGGATTGAATAATATTTCATCAGGCTGGATCGGTAAATTGAGCTTTGAATTTCCCATTAAACCACTGAGAGTAGAATAAGGCCAAGCCTCAGAATGAGAAACTAACTTGGCTCGTACAGGATTTTGGTAAACATACTTGTAAACGTTTGAATAGTAGCTCTCGCTTGAAATTAAACATTTGAAATAACGAGTCCCCCAAACCTGATTGATGCTTCTTGTTTTACTATTGATTTCTTTAGCCGATTCGCAAAGAAAAGCTCTCATGATGTGACCCAATTCATATTCGTAAGTACTCGCTATGAGGTGAAAATGATTCGGCATCATAACAAAAGCATGAATTGTAAGATCATATTTATAGTGAACTAAACTTAAATGATGAGTCAAAATATTCCAGGTTTCTTCAAGTTGTAATGGAAAATGCTGTTTATTATGGGCACGGGCCGTGATGTGAAAAGGGAATTCTGAAATCTGAACTTGAGAGTATTTCGCCATATGGGAACTCAAGCCTGCAAAACAATTTTATAAATCAACCCACAGCCATCACACACATCAGATTTAACGTTGTCCGGACTTCGGACAGACGCGGGGCAGTAACGTGCCTGGTACCCTTAGCGGAGGGCCTGCAAGATGAGACTTGTGGTAATAAGAATTGGGGCCAGCCAGCGGATCACGAAAAACCAGTGGCTTTCCATGATGACACTGATGGTTTTTGACCGGTCTACGAACATTTCACTTTTTTCTTTATCAGACAGAGCTTTATTAAAGGTAAGCAAAAGGCCCAATGCCACGACAGGAAGAATCCAATTGACGGCTATATTGTCCAGTTGTTCTAGAATTGTGGCCCCTGAACCTTTACCACCAAAAGAGGGAATCAAAACCCAAACCGTGGTCAGTAGTAAAATAATTCCAGAGCAGAGCTTTAATGAAAAGGTTCTGGTTGATTGATGAATACTTTGAAAATTACTAACCAAGGCCTCCATCAAAGCAAGACTGGCATTCAAAGATGCTAAATAAAGACATAGAAAAAATATCAATCCATAAATGTATCCTCCACTTAAGGACTGAAAGTACTGAGGGATCACATTAAATAATAATATAGGATCACTGCTTAAACTTTGAGTGGCTTGGTAGGCCACTGGAAACACAAAAAGCAATGCAATGATGGATACAAAAATATCAATCATCGCAATTCTAAAGCCAATACTTGGAATATGTTCATCGGATTTCAAATAGGACCCAAAGCTGACCATCAAGCCAAAGCCCACGGACATCGTAAAAAAAACGTGAGCAATGGCCCTGTTTAAAGTGTCCCAGTTCATTTTAGAAAAATCAGGATAAAACAAAAATCTGAACATGGCTGAATTGTCTGAGAGATTTAATGTTTTAAATAAAATAATAATCACAAGAAGAAAAAAAACAGGAACAATAGTTCTGATCCATTTTTCTAAACCCTCTTGAACCCCGATACTCATAATTGTAATCACTAACAGTAAATGCACACTGGTCAGCATCACTTGCAGCCAAGGATTGTTTTGTAAAATATCAAAAGAAAAAGGTAAAGATGTTGCGGAAACTAAGCCTATGGAAAAACGCGCCATGAAATGCAAAACCCAGCCACTGATGACCGAGTAATAGGAAAGTACCACGACGGATAGCAAAACTGATAAAAATCCAAAAACTTTATAAGGCCTACCCGTTGCTTTCGAAACATTTTCTGTGGCCTTCAAAGCACTTTGCCCTAACTTTTGTCCCAGCATCAATTCTGCGATCAAAAGTGGAAGTCCCAAAAGAAATGCAAACAGAAGATAAAATAGAAAAAAAGCGCCCCCGCCATTTTCTCCGGTCACAAAAGGAAATCTCCAAAGATTTCCAAGTCCCAAGGCTGAGCCCATGGATAGCAAATAAAATCCTAAGGTGGATTTCCAAGAGACTCTTTTACTCACGAATCTTGACCTGCATGACCACGTCTGGATTTCATACAAAAAATTCGGATTGGTAATCCTTGAAGGTTCCACTCTTCTTTGATGGATTTAATCAAAAATCGTCTGTAGCTGTTATGAACTCCATCCGGATGATTGGCAAAAGCAATAAAGGCCGGTGGCACTTGAAAGGTTTGAGTTAAATAATAAAACTTAACGTTAGTGGTTCCCCAAACTGGAGCCACTGCTTTTCGAATGGTTTTAAAAAAGAAATCATTGAGTTCCCTGGTAGGAATTCTGATTTTCATTTGAGTGGCGATTCTTTCCACTTCATTCAGCATTTCTTGTAGTCCAGATCCTGTTTTAGAGCTTGTGAAAACGATAGGAACATCCACATAAAAGTGAAAGGTTCTTGCCACTTGCTCACGGAAAGTTTTTTGATAATTTTCCACTTCTTTTTTTCCAAGATCAGATTTATTGGCAACTAAAATCACAGCCTTATGATCCTCTAAAATGGCTTGCATAATCTTAGCATCTTGCTCGGTGGGCCCCATGGTTCCATCCACAACTAACAATACAAGATTAGCCCTACGAATGGACTCTTGAGATTTGTAAGCTGCTATAATTTCCACGTCCTCTTCACGCCTGGCAGACTTTCGAAGTCCTGCAGTATCCACAATGGTGTAGTGCTTTTCGTTGTAATAGAATGGTGAATCCACTGAATCCACGGTAGTCCCTGCGATGGGGCTGACCAGCATGCGCTCGATTCCTAATAGTGCATTACAAATACTACTTTTCCCAACGTTGGGTTTTCCGACAAAGGCGATGCGAGTGGTTTCTTCAAAATCATAGCTCATGTCTGGTAAATTTTTATGCAGCCATTCTAAAATTTCAGCAACACCCCTACGCTGCTCAAAACTGCAGCCCACAACATCCACACCAAATTCATAGAAATCCGCTTTCAATAAATCTTCTTCGTGCTGGCGGTCCACTTTATTGATGATCAGTAAAAAAGGTTTACCTGAGTGCTTAGCAATTTTAATAATGTCACGGTCCTCTGGTAAAAGTCCTGCCCGGCCATCCATCACAGCTAAAATTAAGTCGACCGAGTGCAGAAATTCGCTGACCTGTTCACGGATCATTTTTGAAATCAAATCAGGACTTTCCGTAACTCCGCCAGTATCGATCAGGTCAAAGCCTTTGCCCCAGATTTCCATGGGTTCAACAATGATATCACGAGTGACTCCGGGCTGATCTTTCACCACTGCTTTTCTTGTCCCTGTTAACACATTAAAAAGTGTACTTTTCCCAACATTAGGTCTGCCAATGATGGCAACTTTCGGTGCGTACTCAACACCCGTTACAGATTCAGCGCCTGTCATGGAAATACCCTAGCTCTTTCATAATTCGTTTATTATCAGACCAACCTTCTCGGGCACTCACATTGAGACCTAAGAAAATTTTCTTACCCATTAATTTTTCTATTTCTTTTCGTGATTCCTGACCAATTTTTTTCAAAAGCAGTCCACCTTTACCGATCACGATGCCTTTATGATTTTCTTTAGAAACTAAAATTTCTAAAGTGATTCTTGGAACTGGTAAAGCTTCTTCTTTAAACTCGATGGTGCGAATGGCAATTGTGTAAGGGACTTCGTCTTTTAAATTCAAGAAGCATTTTTCTCTGACAATTTCACAAATCAAATCTCGCATGGTTTCTGTGGTGTAAAGTTCTGGATCATAAAGCGGAGCTTCTGATTCCGGCAGTAGATTCGTGATGCCTTCAAGCAAAGCCTGACGGTCTTGAGCGATGAATCCATCTTTTCTGGTTAATGAAATGGAAAGTGTGGTTCCACCTAATGCTTTGACCATGTCTTGTAAAATAACGGCTCTGTGAGCTTTGTCGTCCAAATCTGTTTTTGTGATGACGGCAAGCCATGGCTTATTTGATTTTTTAACTAAATTCAAAATTTCTTCGATTTCTTCTTTTGTTTTTTGATCAATTGATAAAACAGCCACCAGTGCGTCAGATTCACTGATCACCTCCTGAACTTCTTGCGCTAAAAACTCAAAAAGACCAGGCTTAGAACTCACAAGCCCCGGTGCATCGACAAAAATAATTTGTGACTGAGGTGTGTTCCAAATTCCATGGACCCGTCTTCGGGTTGTTTGTGGTCTTGGAGTCACGATGGATACTTTTTCATCGATTAAAAAATTCATCAAAGTGGACTTGCCTGCGTTTGGCATTCCAATAAGTCCTACAAATCCTGCTTTCATGTGAGTTTCTCCTGGCTCAATTTTAAAATGGCTTGCTCGGCGGCCTTTTGTTCAGCTTTCTTTTTACTTGTCCCAAAACCTTCTCCCCAAATTTCATCGGCCACAAAAACTTGTACGACAAATTGCTTTTGATGAGAAAGTCCCGTTTCACTGATCAGTTTATAAACGGGGGTTAGCTTCATAACACTTTGAGAGATTTCTTGAAACCGAGTTTTAAAATCTTTTTCATACTCTGTGGTGCCTAAATTTTTAATGTCATTTTCAAAAACAGTATCCAACCAATTTTTAGCAGACTCATGACCCTGATCTAAATAAAGGGCTGCTAGCACACTTTCAAAAACATTTGATAATAGACTGTTTTTACCCGCTCCACCGGTTCTGGCTTCTGCTGGACCCAGTCTGATTTTTTGATCAAGACCCATGTTTTTTGACTTCTGAGCGAGCACATCTTCATTCACAAGACTTGCTCTTTTTTTACTTAAAACACCTTCTGAGTCCTTGGGATAATGCCTCATCAAAGCCTCTGCGATAAAGAAATCAAGCAGTGCATCGCCTAAAAATTCTAATCTTTCGAAATCTTGAATTTCCAATTTAAGTTCTTGGCTAAAGCTTCGATGGGTCAAAGCCTCATCTAAAAGCTTTTTATTTTTAATCAGTTCAGTGGGAGAGGATATTTTCATCATACAAGCTCCGCATCAAAGTGACCATCCTGAGAGGATCCTGAGTTCCAATGAAACTGACCAAGTCTAACGTTTAATTCCTGCCCCAAGTTTTGCCCTGCTTTCAATAAATCACCATCAGAAAATTTTATGTTACAATACTCTCTTGTCACACCATGGGCCCGAGCTGTGAACTTTTTTAATATCAAAGCTTTTTGACGAAGGCCCACTTGGTTTTGTCCCCACTGTTGGTAGCGGCTTTGACTGAGATCCCGAAGTCTTCGAGCTCTTTCTTTACGCTGATGATAAGGAACTTGAGTCATCAAATCAGCGGCCCGGGTTCCGCTTCGTTCGGAGTAAGGAAAGACATGAAGTCTTGTCCAGGGAAGATCAGCTAGTGCAAAATAAGTGTCTTCAAAGTCTTCATGACTTTCTGTTGGAAAGCCCGCAATCACATCCATGCCGACAAAAGGATTTTTTAATTTTTCAGAAATTTTAATGAGAGTGTTTCTGACTTCTGTTTGTGAATACTTTCGTTTCATGTCTTTGAGTACTTTTGTATTAGCGCTTTGAATGCTCATATGAAAATGCGGACACATTCGGGGATCTTGATAGAGTTCAAAAAGTTTGTCAGAAATTTCTATGGGCTCTAAAGATGAAAGCCTAAATCTTGGCATCGGTGTTCTGATTAATAATGCCTCAACCAAATCTTCTAATTTTCTTGTTTCATCTGCGTAATCACCGATGTGCACACCGGTGAGTACCACTTCCCTGTGACCTGCTTCATAAAGTTCGATCACACGGTTGGAAAGCTCTGTGACCGAAATGGATCTGGATTTACCACGGGCGTAGGGAATAATACAAAACGAGCAAAAGGAATTGCAGCCATCTTGAATTTTAAGAAAAGAACGGGTGTGTTCAGATTGAATACCTCCACCAATTTCTAAATCTTCTTTTTTAAAAATATTTGATTTAAAAACTTTGTCTTTAATTTCACCTTTTAAAAATTGATTTAGGATATCTGGAAGCTGAGATTTATGAGAATTGGCAACCACAAGGTCAGCATCGGCTTCATCAGTAAAAAATTTTGTATCCACTTGTGCAGAACAACCTGTGATCACAACTAAATCTTCAGGTGAATCTTTTTTTAATTTCTTAATCAGTTTAACAGCTTCCTTAGTGGCTTCGGCTGTCACAGCGCAAGTATTCAGAATATGCACTTTTTTGGAACTTTGGGTATCGTTCACAAAGTGACCCGATTGAAAAAGATTTTTTTCAATCAATCCAGAGTCATAGGTATTGACCTTACAACCAAAAGTCGAAGTTGAAATATTTAAGTGGTGGGGCTCCGTTGGCAAGTAAGGCTGATTTAGTTCTTGGTGATCCATCCGCCTCCAAGAAGTTGTCTGCCGCGGTAAAAAACAGCCGCTTGCCCCGGTGTCACAGCCCGCTGGGGTTCTAAAAATTCCAATTTAAAAGTGGTGTCGCCTGTTTTAATCACTTTGGCCATGGACGGTTTATGTTGATAGCGAATCTTCACTCCTAATACTTCCTGGTCCTGAACCGAATTAATCAAATGACTGTCCACCACTTGAGCTTGGTCAGAAAACAAATATTTTTCTTCCCCCACCCATACAGTGTTGTCTGTGATATCTACTTTTACGACAAATAACTTTTCATGGTGGGTCAAACCCAAACCTTTACTTTGCCCTAGGGTATAATGATGAATCCCCTGGTGCGGTCCCATCACTTCACCATTAGGTAAACGCTTAATCAGTCCTTTTTTTGTATCCAAAATTTCTTTTGAAACTTGTGATTCAATGAAGTGATCATAACCTTTATTCCCAACAAAACAAATTCCTGTTGAATCTTTTTTCTTTGCTGTTTGAATGCCTCTTTGTTCACAGTAAGCCCGGACCTCAGGCTTAGTCATTCCACCCACAGGAAACAACAAATGCGGCACAATTTTAGGATCTAAAGTAAACAAAAAGTACGTTTGATCTTTCCAGTCATCCGTTGAGGTATAAATTCCCATTTCACCGGATTCATTTTTTAAAACTTGGGCGTAATGACCGGTTGCTAGGTAATCACAGTCCAGCTCTTTCATTTTTCTAACTAAATGATCAAATTTTAAATAGGTATTACAGTTCACACAGGGAAGTGGAGTTTGACCGTCTAAGTAAGACTTTAAAAAGGGATCAATAACAGCGGCTTTAAATTTAGCTTCGCAGTTCAAAACATAAAAAGGTATTTTGAGATGATCAGCCACAGCCCTGGCATCATCCACATCAATAGAAGAGCAACAGGTTCCACTGCCTTCGGTGATGTCACACTCACTGTAATCCCAAACCTGCATGGTGGCGCCCACCACATCATAACCTTGATCAACAAGTAGTGCAGCTGCGGCTGAGGAATCCACTCCCCCACTCATGGCCACTAAAACTCTTTTTTTCTTAATCATAATTCGAAATCCTTTTGAAATTCAGTATCAATCAGTCTTAATCTTTGAACGGATAATACTAATTCTTTGATAAAATCATTAATTTCGTCTTCTGTGTTCTGCCACCCTAAAGAAACCCGTAAGGATCCTTGAGCTTCGGCCCTAGATAATCCCATGGCTAGCAACACGGGGCTGGGTTCAGGGTTTCCACTGGAGCAGGCGGCCCCTGTGCTGACAGCAAAGCCTTTGATATCCAAATTCATCAACAAAGTTTCTCCGTCAATACCATCAATAACTAAACTTAAAGTATTCGGCAGCCGGTTTTTAGAAGAACCGGTGACTCGGGTGTTAGGAATTAATTTTAAAATTTGCTGTTGCATATGATCACGAAGTTTTTCGAGTCTTAAAGATTCTTCAGTGATTTCCTTTTTCATTTTTGCCATCAAACCAAAGGTCATAATGCCTAAGACATTTTCAGTTCCACCACGTCTGGATCTTTCTTGAGCACCACCAAAAAGGAATGGAAACTGCGGAGAGCTTTTTTTGCAATAAAGTAGGCCACTGCCTTTCAGTGCATAAAACTTGTGCGCTGAAAAAGAAGCATAATCCACACCAAGATCTTTTAAGTTCACGTCAATTTTACCTAAACCTTGCACCGCATCCGTATGAAAAAGGGCTCCTTTTTCATGGGCCATTTCTGCCATTCTTTTAATTGGAAAAAGATTTCCGGTTTCGTTATTGGCAAGCATCACCGACACCAAGGCTGTTTTTTCACTTAATACGTTTTGATAAAATTCCAAATCCAACTGACCTTCACGGCTAACTGGAATTCGGTGAACCAGAGCACCTAAACTTTCAATGTGCTGCATGGTTTTTAAAACACTGGGGTGCTCAATAGCACTACAAATATATTCTGTGCGATTTTTTAAATTTAAAAAGAGTGTTTGAATCACGGTGTTATTAGATTCTGAGGCACCACTTGTAAAAATAAGTTCTAGCGGACTGACAGAAAAAAGTTCGCTTAAATTTTGTCTGGCGTTTCTGATCAGATTTTTTGCTTTTCGACCCGCCCAATGGATAGAAGATGGATTCCCAAAATGAGAATCGAGCTCTTGAATTAAAGAGTTTTTCACCAGCGGATGCAGTGGTGTTGTCGCATTATGATCCAAATAGACTAATCGAGAGTTCATGAGGTCCCTGTTTTACACTAAAAGGTCCAGTTTGTAGATGCTTTTTATGTAAGGATTCTGAACTCTTAGACCGATAAGAATTGAAATGAGTACAGCCTCGTGGAAAGAACATTTTAAAGCCAACATCACAGGATACGATCCTGTTGAAGCTCAAGGGCTTACAGAGCTCGGTTTTGCTATTATTAATCAGAAAATTAATGAACAAGAGTATCTCTCATGGGCAAGATCAGCCTTTGAAATGCAAAGTGTCGACATGAATTTCTTTCAAAAAACCACCCCACCAGTGGCTCTTGTCAGCAAGCTTCGTGAAGTTTATCCATGGGGACCAGAAGTGATACCTGTGGCCGAGTGGGATGGACACACCATCATTCTAGCTTTAGAATTACCCGAGACTCCAATTCCTGTGGAATTAAAACCCATTCTTATTCTTGCTCCTGTTAGTCAAATGTTTGAATTTTGGCAAACTGTGCTACCACAATTAGGAGCTTCTGAGGGCGAGGTTCTAGAAATCGAACCACCTGTAGAGGCCCTCGAGGGAATCAGTTTGGAAGCGGCTGCTCCCGTTGTGAGTCTTGATTTCTCTCAGTTGCGCTCACCCCTCACCAAAACTGAACCTGCCGTTCAAACAGAATCTGCAAAACCAGAACCAATAAAAATAGCTCTGGAATCATTGGAAGAGACCGTTGTACCCACAGCCATTGATGATTCGGCGACTCCTGTTAAGGCCATTCCGCAAGTTGTTTCCGTCGTAAGTGCTCAAGCGGGTCTGGATCAGACTAAAATTTTAAGATGTTTATCTTTATTCAAACACATTTACGATAATCGCTGTTTTGTAAGCATAAGCCAATCTGCAAAATCCTTCCAAGCCACTCATTGGCCTGAAGAATCTAACATCACGATTAGCCCTTCAAAATTTGAATTACAGTCTGATAGTTTTATAAAAATTGTTTATCAAACACAAAAACCTTATCACGGCCACTTGATCAAAACTTTGATCAACGAGAAATTTTTTGCTGAACTTAATAACGGAACTGTCCCAGAGAATGTGACAGCCATTCCCATCGTTCATAATGGTGAAACAGTGGGAATCGTTATGGGTTGGGGCCCTGCAACGAATTATAAACAGCAAACCTTAAGGGAAATGGAAAACGTGGTGCAAAATCTTTGTGCCGAATTAGGTTTTATACCTGTGGAAAATGCAGCTTAATTTTTCGCTTTTGATCAACTAAAATTTCAATTTGAATTTCTATCCTTGTCCAGTTCCAAGGCCAACTTTCATCTGGCACCAAATTGGACCACTCAACAAAAAGTATAGATTCTTGCTGATTGAACAAATCCCAAAAACCTGTGCTGTCTAAATCCTCTGCAGAATTCATACGGTAAAGATCCACATGAAAAATTGAAAAAATATGACCCGCTTTTAAATATTGATGGGTAAAAGCGTAGGTTGGAGATTGTACTTCAAAAAAATTCAGCTCATGGCAAGCTAATTTGATGATTTCCGTTTTACCAACACCCACTTCACCTGACAAACACACTAAAGTTTGAGGCTTTAAATGGGGAAGCAATTCCGTTTTCACCCATGAATGTAATTCGCTTAAGTCTGAAATTATGAACTCTTTAATGTTTGCACCATTTTTTTAACGGCTGACTTTAATCCCACCTTCAAAGACTCACATATTAAAAAGTGGCCTATGTTCACTTCAAGTAAGTGTGGCAACTTTCGAATGTCTTGACTGTGCTTGTAATCCAAACCATGTCCTGCATGCACACGCATACCCAATTGATGACAGAGCTCAGCTGCTTTTTTGAGCCTCGCCCATTCTTTTTGCTTTTTCAAACCTTTAGCTAAAACCCAAGTGCCCGTATGAAACTCAATGGCATCAGCTCCGACTACGAAAGCGGCTTTTACTTGCTCTGGGCTTGGATCTAAAAATAGAGAAATTTCGATACCGCGTGATTGCAGCTTTTCAATGGCAAAAGAAATCTCTTCTTGATTGCTTAATATATTAAGTCCGCCTTCAGTGGTTAGCTCTTGGCGTTTTTCTGGCACAAAACAACACCATTCAGGTTTGTACTTATTGGCCAGTTTGATCATTTCAGGTGTGACCGCCATTTCAAGATTTAAATCCACAGGACATTTTTTAGCGAGCTCAATCAAATCACTGGTCTGGATATGCCTGCGATCTTCTCTTAAATGAATTGTAATTTGATCCGCACCGCCCTTGACAGCTTCCCCCACCATATCATTAACGCTGGGATAAACAGTTTGCCCACGTCTGACTTGTCTTAAAGTGGCCACATGATCCACATTCACACCTAGGCGAATTTTTTTTGCTTTCATATAATTAAATACCTTTTTCTAAGAAAGTTCTTTTTCAAGTAATCTTGCGATACTTTCTGCGTACTGATTGATTTTAAATTTATCGGGACCTTCCACTAGAATTCGAATAACAGGTTCTGTTCCAGAAAACCTGATAAAGGTGCGTCCTATTCCGCTGAGTTCAGAATTAATTTTATCAATTAATTCCTGATAACCTGCAATCTTGTCGATTTCTTTGCGGTTTCTGACTCGGCAATTGATCAATACCTGAGGCACATCTTCAATGAGTTGATTGAGCTCACTCATCTTTTTTTCAGTTTCTTTCATAACAGCTAAAACCGAGAGAGCTGCAATGCAACCATCCCCCGTTGTGGTGTGATCACTAAAAATAATATGCCCTGACTGTTCCCCGCCAAGATTGAAGCCATTTTTGCGCATTTCATCAACGACGTATTTATCGCCCACTCCCACTTTAATGACTTCAATCCCATTTTCTTTCATCTTTTTTTCTAAGCCATAATTGCTCATGTGAGTGACCACTAAAGTATTATGTTTCAATGATTTTTTGTTTTTTAAAAATAAAGCACATAAACCTAGAATATGATCACCATTCATGATGGCACCTTTTTCGTCACACATAATCACTCGGTCAGCGTCACCATCAAGACTGATACCCACATCGGCACGAAACTCTCGAACAGCTTCTGACAATTTCGCTGGGTACAAAGCCCCGACTTTATCATTGATATTTGTGCCGTTAGGATTATCGCCTAAGTGAATCACCTCGGCGCCCAATTCTTCAAAAATAGCAGGAGCTACTTTATAAGAAGCCCCGTTTGCTGTATCTAAAACAATCCTGAGCCCATCTAAAGTGTAATCCAACGGGAATGTGTTTTTAGCGTAAACAATATAGCGACCTTGCGCATCTTCAATTCTTTTTGTACGTCCCACATCTTTTGAAGGCACAAGTTTGTCAGTGAGATCTTCTTTTAAAACTAGTTTTTCGATTTCTTTTTCAATGCTTTCAGAAATTTTAAAACCATCACTGCCAAAAATTTTTATTCCATTATCCATATAAGCGTTGTGACTGGCTGAAATCACGATTCCAGCACTGGCCCGCATGGTTCTTGTTAAATAGCCTATTCCAGGCGTGGGCAGTGGACCCACCAATTGCACGTAAATACCCATAGAATTCAGACCACTGGAAAGGGCTTGTTCGATCATATAGCCTGATAACCTTGTATCTTTTCCGATGACCACTTTTTTGATGGGACTTGGACTTTTTAAAATTTCTTTTTGTAGCAAATAGCCAATGGCTTGGCCAATTTTTACAACCGTTTGCGGAGTCATAGGTTCAATGTTGGCTGTTCCGCGAATTCCATCAGTCCCGAATAATTTTGTCATCTTTATCTTGTCCTTTTAAAGGATTTATTGCTTTTTTGCGACTTCCACCCGGATCATATTAGGTCTTACGCTAAGTACTTTTACACCCGATGGAGCTTGAATTTGATGGGAAGGAATATCAACTTCTAATAGTCCAGAGCCCATATTGGAAATATCAATGGTAAGACCCTTTGTATTAGTGTCATCAACAAAGCGCTTAAGCGAAGACCGAGGCCCAGAAACACGGATACGGATTCGGTCTGCCGTCTGCGCAACCACTGATTGTTTACTACTGGTAATGAGTTCAAGATCCATCACTTTTGTGAGGACGAAGTCCCGGCGTCCCATGACTGTTGTCCACAAAAATAAAGCAATGATCAGGGCCATAATTTTTGCTACTGTGTTTTCAAAAACAAAATCTTTTAATCGAGTCTTCATTTCGAAGGTCCTTTAAAAGTAATTCCAAATGTATCAAAAATGGATTTTCTTACATCAGCTAATTCCACATTCGGTTTCAAGTGTCCGCTTTGTACAAGGCCCACAGATTTAAATTCCTCACTGATCACAAACACTAAAGAATCCGTTTCTTCTGTTAAACCAATGGCCGCTCGGTGACGTGTTCCAAGGTTTTTATCAAGAGCTGGATTTTTTGATAACGGTAAAACATTACCTGCGCTGTGCACTCGACCGGCACGAATCAAAAGAGCTCCGTCATGAATGGGGCTTTGCGGATGAAAAATACTACAAATCAGTTCTGCACTGATTTTAGCATCCATATCCACTCCATTTTCGATGTAATTATCGACTACGATATCTTTTTCAATCACAATTAAGCCACCAAAACCTCGGGCGGCTGTTGTCATCACACCCTTCACAATTTCCTCGATCACCAGTGCATCTTGCGCTCTATTTTGGCCTGTGAAAAAAGCTCCTGAGCCAATGTGAGCAAGAGCTCTGCGGATCTCCGCTTGAAATAAAATAACGGCGATCACAAAAAGGTTTGAAAAAAATTTTTCCAGGAGCCAATTCAAGGTGAAGAGCTGAAGTCCCTGACTGATCATGTAGCCAAGAGCTAAAATGGCAAGCCCTGACAGCATTTGTGCTGTTCCCGTTCTTTGCACTAACAAAAGTAAACGATAAACAACAATCCAAACAAGACTGATATCGATGATATCAGTCAGTCGGATTTGAGAAAATAAAAACAGAGCATTTTCTATCATAGATTAAGCTGTAACTGGTCCGGAATTTCCTACTGGATCACTACCTGCTTTTTTAACTAAATTGGCTTTTGCAATATCTTGGCCTTCTTTTTTAGTGCTGCGTACTTTTTCAATTTCTTCTGCCTGCATACCGCCTACAAGTAATGAGACTTCATGACCGTCCACGGTTTCGTACATCAAAAGAGCCTGAGTGATACGTTCGAGAGCATCCTTGTGATCAGCTAGAATCTTTTGTGCCGTTCTGTAGCCTGTGTTAATAATACTGGCCACTTCTGCATCAATTTCTTCTGCTTTACTTTCAGAGTAATCTTTGGTGGCTTGTCCTGTCCCCATACCCATAAACACCGGGTTGTCGCGTTTTTCGTAAGCTAAAGGTCCTAACTTTTCACTCATACCCCATTCACAAACCATGCGTCTGGCCAGTTGAGTGGCTCGCTCGATGTCGTTTGCCGCACCGGCTGTAAAATCTTTGTAAACCAATTCTTCAGCCGCACGACCGCCAAAGGCGAAAGCGATCCAGTTTTCAGCTTGTTTCTTTGAGAAACTGACTTGATCTTTTTCTGGTAAAGTTTGCGTGAGCCCTAAAGCCATACCGCGAGGAATGATGGTCACTTTGTGAATAGGATCAAGCCCTGGAAGCTTAACACCCACAAGAGTGTGACCCGCTTCGTGGTAAGCTGTCATTTTTCGGTCTTCTTCAGACAGCACCATGGACTTTCGTTCGCTTCCCATGATGACTTTATCTTTTGCTTTTTCGAAATCTTCCATTTCTAAATATTTTTTATCAATTCTTGCTGCAATAAGGGCTGCTTCATTCACTAAATTTTCCAGATCAGCCCCTGAGAATCCCGGTGTGCCACGGGCGATTTTTCCTACTTCCACGTCAGGGCCCACAGGAGTTTTTCTGATATGCACCGCTAAAATTTGTTCACGGCCTTTAAGATCAGGTTTGTTCACCACAACCCGTCGGTCAAAACGACCGGGTCTTAACAAGGCTGGATCTAAAACGTCAGGTCTGTTGGTCGCAGCCACAATGATCACACCTTCAGTGGATTCAAAACCGTCCATTTCCACAAGCAACTGATTCAAAGTCTGTTCCCGTTCATCGTGACCGCCACCCATTCCGGCCCCACGATGTCTTCCTACTGCATCGATCTCATCGATAAAAATAAGACAAGGTGCACTTTTCTTACCCTGTTCAAAAAGATCTCTGACGCGGCTGGCACCCACACCCACAAACATTTCAACGAAATCAGAACCAGAAATTGTGTAGAATGGAACACCGGCCTCACCGGCCACAGCTCTTGCGAGTAAAGTCTTTCCCGTTCCAGGAGAGCCCACTAGCAAGACGCCCTTAGGAATTCGCCCACCAAGCCTTGTGAATTTTTTTGGATCCTTTAAAAAGGCCACAATTTCTTGGAGTTCTTCTTTTGCTTCATCCACTCCGGCCACTTCTTTAAAAGTCACTCGGTTTTTATGTTCGGTCAGTAGCTTAGCTCGGGATTTACCAAAGCTCATGGCTTTGCCACCACCGGATTGAATTTGTCGCATGATAAAGAAAAACAGACCAATGATGATAATCAGCGGCAGCCAGTTCGCGAGGAACCCAAAGACTCCGTTCCCGTCTCCCTTTTCATAGTTAGGGGTAATGCCTTTAGCTTCTAATTTTTTTAATGTTTCAGCGTCATCATTACCTGTGAAGGAAAATTTTTCGCCGCCGTACTTTTGCGCACCCGCCGAATTGAGCTCACCGCGAAATTCTTTAGTGTCAGTGTTGATGATGAGTTTATCGGGAATAATTTCACCGGCTTCAAGAGCTGCCATAAAAGTGGTATTTTTAAACTCACGAGCCATTTGAGGATTTTTTTGCTGATAGAGGTGAATCATAAACATACTAACAACCATGATTAAAAACCAGAATGCGATGGCTTTTTGTCCAGACTTCATTGAGGGTATCCTTTCGTATTCTATGGGAATACTGATTCAGATTATTTTATAGGGATTTTGGTAAGATAAGCTAATACTTCCCGAGTGAAATTTGCTGCGCGTTAACTGACCACACGACCCCTGCACACTTAAATGTGTGATGCTTTTGTGCTTTGTCCAGCTGCTTCTGGACTTCTTTAAGCTGAGACAAACCGAATTCATGAATGCCATTGTTTTTTAGCAACAAAGCAAGCACCTGGATCTGCTGCTGATGACCAAAAGTAAGATAATCTTTCACCTTAAGAACTGTGTCTTTAAAGTCAAACGTCTGAGCGAGCGCTAGGCTGTCTAAAGTCCGTGCCATTCGCTTAAGACTTCCCGGTCGATAGTCTTCCAATTTTCGAAGAATCTGATGCCTTAAAAAATTTCGGAAATAATAACTCTTCTGGTTCGAAGGATCCTCGACCCACTTTAAATCATTCTTTTTTAAATAGTCCTCAAGCTCCGACCTCTGAAAACTCAAAAGAGGTCTAAAAACAAATCCCTGCCACTCTTTCATGGCCATAAGTCCACTAGGCCCAGTGCCACGAATCAGCCTCATAAAACGCGTCTCTAAAAGATCATCCTGATGATGGGCAAGGGTCACAATATGGCTTGTTCTGAACTTTTTAAAACATTGAATACGGAAGTCCCTCATTTCCTGCTCACTTTTTAAAAAATGAGAGCTTTTGAACAAGTGAATTTTAAGTTTATTTTTTTTAGCCCATTGGCTTGCAAAATTTTGTGCCCGGTCACGGTCATTGACTGATTTTGATGCCAGGTTTTCACCATGATGAATATGAATCAGCTCAAAGGGAACCTTAAGATCCAAAAGAAGTCCCGCCAAAGCACAGGAATCCCTTCCACCTGAAAATCCAAGCAAAAACGTTTTACCGAGATGATTATGATCTCGAATAATTTTTAAAAGCTTATGGTGAACAGGTCCCCAAGAGTGACTCATGCGTGGCTCCAAAATTTTTATCACTTAACATATTAGCACTTTTTCCCTTAACCTCAATGCAATGATACGTTTAGTTTGTTTATTTTTATCACTTTTTTTGACTGAAATTGTTCTCAGTCGCAACGCAGGCTACCTTTATTTCGATTATTATCTTAATCTCATCCCAGTTCTCGTCTTTACAGCTATTACCACAGGAAATCTTCTAGGCTTTGTTAAAAGCCTTCAGTTGATTTCAAACATAGCACTGCTTTTCATAATATTGATGACCACTTTGATCAGCCTTTTGGGTCTTTCTCACTTTCCTGATTTTGGCTTTATTTGGCTCAGTTTTCCTTACATTTTTTATGGATTTCTTTTGACCCGCCTATTTTCAAGTGAAAGCTTAAAATCTATTATTTATGCCTTTGGATTCGCAGGAGCTTTTGCCTACTTGATGCTCTCTGTTTTCATTAATGAACTGTCTCCGATACTTGAATTTTTAACTCTATTAGCCGCCGCCACAGCATTTTGGAGCTTTCAGTTCAAAAACAAAATTGTTACAGCTTTGGCCTTAGTCATAACAGGTGCGGCCTGGGCAATGGGACAACTGGGCCACTTTGAACCACAGTTAATGGTGGAAAAAAACTTTGAGGGTTTTAAAGATAGCAAAAGAATAGCTCAACCCTATTACACACCCCTGATTCGCACAGACCTCGTCAGTAACCCAAAAGGACAAGTCATTATTGTCACAAACGGAAGAAGATTTGCCGTGGTCTCTCCCCTTGAGGCCACACAAAAATATTTTACTCCTCCTAGTTTTTTTATTCCTTCCTATGACATTCCCTACGAATTTTTAAAGCCAGAAAAAACCCTCGTTATTGGTTCAGCGGAAGGACATAATATTCGCGCAGGTATCAAAAACAATGTTAAAAGCTTAACCGCTGTTGACATCAATCCTGCTGTTTTTAAAATTATGAAAAATGAATTGGCCCATCAGTCAGCCAATATATACAACCATCCAAGTGTAAAAACGAAAGTATCAGAAGGCAGACACTTTCTTGAAACCAGTCAAGAACAGTTCGACCTTATCACACTTCAAGGAGTGCAAACTGGCACTCACAGTAACTTACTTAATTCCTCCATGATCGAGTCCTATCTTTTAACAGAGGAAGCTCTTGAAGTTTTATGGCAAAGAACATCAGACAAAGGTGCTATTTGGATTGAAGAATACAAAGTGGAATTAAATCCCAACATGACACTTGTGAAAAGTATCGCAGCAACGGCTATGACAATCCTACCGATTGAAAACCCAAAAAATCAAATATTTCTATTCGAGTACTTACAAAACTCGGCTAATCCCCATGGCCAAAATAGACGACTTCGAGAAGGGTTACTGATATTTAAATCACCTCAAGATACAGCACCCGAAGCCTTCGGGACAATCCTAGCAAAAAAAATAAAAGTCAATGACCCCATGACAATCGATGTTTCTCAAACTCACAGAAAAACCGACAATCGACCGCGAGTATTTAAAGAATCAACCCTCATTAACAAAGTAAAAATGGCTTGCTTCGTTTTTGCCATATTCGTAATCGGTGCAACGGCCATTGTTTTAAGAAAAAGTAAAAAAACAAAAAATTTAAAATTGGGTGTAAGTCAAATTTATGTGGGAATTGCATTCATGCTTTTTATCATGGGTGCTTCAGGCCCTCTGTCTTTACTTATCGGTAACCCTCAGTTATCAACACCCACCCTCTATTCCATAACTTTTGCCTTTGGAATCATCGGAGGGCAATGGGCCCTGCAATTGGGATCCCGGGGATTAATTAGGGCATTAATGATTTTATGTCTTTATACTTTTATAATTCTGGCCGTCATCACACAAATTAAATCCAGTCTGATTCAAGTGGAGTCTATTTATTTACGAACAATTTTAGTTAGCCTGTTTTTGATCCCTATTGCAACACTGATTGAAATTCCCTATGTTTGGATTCTCAATCAATACAATGGGCAAGATCGAGCTTGGTCCTATACTTTAGAAAACATAGGATCGCTACTTGCTTTACCAATTGGGTTTTGGATTCAATTTCAGTTTGGAAGTCTTGGACTCATCACTGCACTAGCATTTGTATTTCTATTTCTTTTTATAATTATGAGAAACGAAAACTATTCTTCTGCTCGTAGAAATCTTGAAAATTGATTTCATATAAAAAATTAAAATCTGACGTCAATGCCTTTGGTGTATCGCTTTGAAGAAACAGGTTGTACAAGCTTCCAACTTTAAGCTTGTTAACACGGTAATTAGAGTCCTTCGTAAAATCAAAAATAAGATCTTTCACATGCCACTTGTAGCTTGACCATGAGGTCTGAATTCTTTTTTCAGGATTCACCAGCGCCCAGCGCTGAAAGTCTAAAGTGCTGAAGAAATGAAAATGCTTGGCAGCTAAATAGCTTTCGTTAATTTTATCCCGAGTCGAAGGCAAAACGCGAAGAGGGATTCTGTAGTAAACAGATTGCCACTTGTAAACAAAATTAAACCACCAAAAGAAATCAAACAAAGTTTGAATTTCAAAAACTTTCTGATTTTCTAAAACAAACTGGAAATACTCAGACCAACTGGTGATGGAATCTTCGGACATTTTTTTTCTTCTAAAAATATCTTTAAGAAAATTTAATTCAAACTTTTTATGCATAATGGATTCATCAAAGTACTTAAATAAATCATAGACGAGTAATGATCCATGCAATTGGTCATTGAACTCGGCATCTACAATAATTTGATCGGTTTCAAAAATTTCTTTAAATTGGGTCGAAGAACGAATTCGAGGGCCAATTTTTCTGATAAAATTATAATAGAGCTCTGGGTTTTCAGCGATACTATCTTGAGTCATATAGATTATAACTCGGTTTTTAAATTCATCAGCACCTAAAATTTTTAAAAATGAAATAAGAACCATGGTAGAATCAATACCACCTGAATAAAGCAGCGCTATTGGCTTATCGATTTTTTTTTGAACATTAACGATTTCTTCAGCTCTTTCATTACAGATCTGTTCATAGGATTTTTTAAACTCCCTAGAGCTTTGCGGGATATGTGACGTTGGACTGACCTTCATGCGAACGGGCATGGTGGTCAGTCCCGATCGATCGACTAGGCTTTGATTATTTCCAATAAATTTTGAAATTTCTGACCAGGTCTTAAGATCCTTGATAGTGGAATTATGACAAGCTGACATATTCAGCAATAAAAGACCTGGCTTATCATTAGACTTTTGCATTTAAAAACATCTCAGTTCTAACATTATTAAACTCTTGGTCTAATTGATCCAAAGAGCAGGTGTTGAAAATTCTAACGTATTTTTGGAAAATGGCATAATCCCTGATTTTGACCGTATTGGATCCTTCCACTTTAAATTTAATTTCGTAATAAGCAGCATCGAATGAGATTTGATTGATATGGGCATAGGATTTGATTCCTTCAGAAAAATAGTTTTCTTCAGGCCTACAACTCTGCAATTCCTTTTCAAGGATAGAGCTAATTGAAGATGGGTAACCTAAACAGGCTTTTTTTAATGATAGAAAAGAAAGCATTTCTAACAATTCAAGGTATTTTGCCCTTAACTTGGCTTCTTCTCTTCTTTTTAAAAATAAATCTGTGATGTTTTCTGGCTTTAAAGGGTTCACTTCACGCTTAACAGAGACGTGTAAGAAACTATTATCAAAATCCACATCTTTATAAATTTCAAAAATTTTTCTATGCAAAGGAATTTCAATGGTTCTAGAGTCCAAAAGACCTAACATTAAATTTGTACCTACAGTGCGATTAGGAAGAGTACACAGGACCCCACCATTGTTTCGATCAATTAAAAGATACTTCCAGTTTTCTACAAACAATGAACACTCCGATATTTATTTAAAGTATAATGAATCAACTTTTGCAAAGCAACCCATGTGCTTTTTCCAAAATGGCATCTGCATGGATTCTTTTCTTAAATGTAAAAGATGTTGAATGACCTCATTGCGCTGATTGTTCGTGTCGTTTTCCCAATTGGTGGACTTCTGGCGAAATGGAACTTCCGGGTAAAGAAACTTCAATACTTTTTTCGTATTAAATTCTGGCGGATCTAGCTTTTCAAATAGGGGGTGATTCCACATTCCCAGGATTAAGCCTGGAGTACTGTTGTAAAAGTAATACTGACCTGATTTCTTGTTATTTTCAGCCCACAATCGATAAATGACCTCGTTAATCATAAACGGCAGTCCTTCCGTAAATGTGGATTTTGCGAAAAGTCTTTTGTAGGCCTCACCGTGCTTATCCAAATCTCCTTCGGCAACAACGACGAATTGTGAATCTGGTATTTGTGAAAATAAATAGGTCATGGCTATGTAAGTGGGAAAAAAACAACCGTATTTTTTAAAAACTTGAGGAGCATAATCAAATATAAAAAACTTTTTTTCCAATCGAATAATATTCAATTTGAGATTCAATTTTTTTGCCAATGGCTGAACAAACTGTTTTAAAACTGCTGAATTAAGACCCCAAAAATCTAAAAAATAGAGCTCCAATTGATCTGTCTTTTTTAAAATCTCATAAATTAGAATTTCGCTATCCACTCCCCCACTGGCACAAACTGCCAATTTTTTATTTTTTGCTTTTTCTAGTAATGATTGGACGGCTAACTCAACTTCTTCCTTGAAGGAAAATTGGAGGTTCGGCTGATTGATGACAGCTGGATGAAATTGATATTTAAAGTCAGTGGGTTTTGAAAAGTCAGGGGCAAGACTACCAAAATCATCAAAAGACCAAGAAATGTGAGTGGGACATGTATCGAACAGAAAGGGTCTATTTTCTGCTGATTTTGTCATTAAAGTAGGACCTGTTAATCATCATATGATCATTGTCTTTGGGACCAAAATCACCTTCAGGGTGGAATGCAACCACTGATAAAGATTGGTTAGAAGTTTTGAATCTGTGAATTTCATGTTCTTGAATATAAAACGAATCCCCTTTTTTAAGGGCGTGCTCGCCAGAAATTGTTTCGGCCAGACCTTCACCATCGACAACAAATCCAAGACGTAATGTGGGATGCAGATGGGATGTTTGTTGAACATGACTTGGAATATATAAAAAATTAAGACTGGGATCTCCTGACCTGGCCGGATAAGCAAGGATCGTATCAGAACAGCCATCAACATAGGACAGACGGCCAGTGGCTTCGGCTTGACCTAATAAAAGTGGAAGCCCTAAAAACCCATGCCTAAGAATAAGGCAGACACGAGAATCAGATTCAAAAACAGGTGTTTGTTGACCTGGAAAAATTGGCAAAGTGAAAAAGCTATTTTTGAATAGTTGAATTGTTTTATGTTCGAATTCGTAGTGCCCCGAGCCCAGGGAGTAACCGAAGACAGTGCCTCTGACCCAATCCTGAGGAATCTGAAAACGACCTGTAAAGCTTATCAGCTGAGAAGGATAAGAAGAGAATGAGCAATCAATTTGACAATCAGTGTTTAAGATTTTCACAAAGAAAAAACTAACCTTACGAAGTCACAGGGGTCAAGTTTTTAGAGGAAACGGCTAAGAGATGCTTTTTAATTAACTTAAAATCACTGCGGGCTGAATTCCAATTCGTTGTTTTGGAACGATGAGGCACATTTTCATAGGCTGCGGGCAAATAGATTTCCATTCTACCATCTGCTGTTTTAGTTTTTTTCAAGTTCTGAATCGAAGATAAAATTAACTCTGGAGTACTATTAAAAAAGTAGTACTGCCCAAATCTTTGGTTTTTCTGAGCCCATACTCTATAGAAAACCTCACCGTTCTTAAAGGGGTAATTTTCTAGAGCATTAACTTGAGACAGGTCTATATTCTTATAATTTAATGAGGAGCGATCAAGCCCGCCCTCTCCTAATAAAATAAATTCTGATTTGGGAATTTTGTTAAATGCCAAAGATAGAACGTGATAAGTGGGTTGTGCACAACCGGTTTGTAATGCCAATTGTTGGGTCTTGAAACTCAAGACCTCATCAAGGCTCATGTTGATGATATTTAAGCGCAGTCCCATTCGTGAAGCAATTTTTTGTGCTGATTGTAACTCAGCTTCCTTGTTAATTCCCCAAAAGTTAACAAAATAAAGTTTATGAGGAATTGATAGCCGATTCAAACCCTCTGCAATCAGTTCAGAGTTATAGCCCCCACTTAAAAAAAGTGCGATGGACCTGTTCTGTCTTTGAGAATTTAATTTTAAAAGTGCGGCTTCAATGGCCTCAACAAAAGAAAGCTTACGAATGGGCTCTTTGAGTCGGTTGAAGTCAAAATTGTAATTAAGCTCAGATGAGTTAGAAAGCTCCCAACGAATGTGCTCCGGCAGCGTGTCATAGTTTTCAATGGAAGATTTTTTTAAGCTCAGGATTTGGCCTGTGATGGCTAAGGAAACAAGCAAAAAATCTCTGCGACCTATTGGATAGTTAAAGCTTTTATGTTTAATCATCATCTATTATTGTGAATTATAAATAACTGCAGGTATAGTAAAAAAAATGACGTCTCAGAATGATACAATAGTCCAGTGGAGATTCTATTTAAAATGAATTTTAATATTTCCACTTTTCTATTTATAATACTCACTACAACAACCGGCTGGTCTCAGAACAGTGAAACCTTAATCAAAACTTACTTCATCCAAAAAAACCTTGTTAAATCCACAAAACTCATAAGAATTTCTTTAAATTCCATTCAGCTTAATTACAGCAAAAAAACTGATAATAGTTATAAATTAAGCGCATTGGATACTGTCTTGGTTTCAACTCTCATACAATCGGAAATAAAGGATCCTAAGCTTACACCTTTTTTGAAAAAAACTGAAAGTCTTGAAGTTCCAAGGGAAGAAATTTTTAGATCCTATAGACGTATTTTCAGCCAACTGGAAAAACAAGTTCCATGGAACAAGCTGATTGAAATCTTAGAAAAGGACTTTGCTAATCAAGGACCTTTGTCTGTATCTGCTTTTTCAACAGCTCTTCGAATCAGGCTATGCAGTTTTTATTCTCTCAATAATCAAAATACACAATTCAAAGGCTGCATCAGTCAGCTCGAAGCCAAAACAAGCCCCGATGAAACAAGGCTACTAAGAACAATTAAGGTTCTCAAGATTTCTCATGCATTCGTAGGCGGAGCTTACGAAGATGCTCTTTTGTTGATTAAAAACGGGGATGAAATTTTACCCCAAGACAGATTATTTTATGCGAGGTACCTCATTTTAACTTCAAAAATTGATCAGGCTAAAACTTATTTGCAAAAAAATAAGAAGGATTTTGAGGACCCAGCAGATCTTAATCATGTCTATTTGCTAATCGCCTTTCTAGAACAAGATAAAGCTGCGATTGATACCTATTTAAATGCCATAGGTTCTCAATTATCTGAAGAAACAGATAACAACATTAGATACTTAGAATATTTATTTTACAAAGCCCAAATAGAAAATATTATCTCTGAATCAGAAGCCAATTTATCAAAAATTTTATCTGGTGTAAAATTAAGACCTGATTTTCATTTGTTTTTCTTCAAAGTTTTAAAGTTAAGTTTAAACCCAGTAAAAGCTAAAGAAGCTAAAAAGCTATCTGATGAACTCTCTCAATATAATAAAGCTGCATCCACGTTCACACCCAAATACCAATTTTTTCTTAAACTTTACAATTGCATCATCAATAGCTGCAGCTCTGAAGAAAAAGTAAAACTTCAAGCAGAAGGAAAATTAAAATTTCCCAATGATTTATTCGCTAAACATTTTTTAAGCAAATTGCAGCCTTTATGACATTTATTGTTTTCTTACTTCTTGCTGTTCACAGCTTTGCAAATGGATGCCCTGATTTAAGTCAGTATGAAAAATTAATCCTAGAGCCTCAACAAATTCCTAAAAACAATACATG